>WBZP01000032.1_pt1 | contig 184372 bp, 141 predicted proteins | sample 5204301 | NCBI WGS metagenome assembly WBZP01 (sample SAMN12412401, study PRJNA552823) | activated sludge metagenome | isolation source: activated sludge from nitrification reactor of wastewater treatment plant... | place: USA: Pennsylvania | collected 2017
CTCTCGTCTGCAGTCAGGATTAAGCTGAGCATCGCAGGCTCCTTCCTGCTTCTCACCTTACACCCTGCCGTCAATTCCGCAGCAGAACGACGCTTTAATTGTTAAACTCCATCAACCCCAGGACCCGCCCGGCGCAACGAGGAACGCTCCATTCACCGGTTCAATAAGGTGAACTCCGTCAACCCCGAGGGCCCGGCCGGCGCCACAAGCACCAACATCCACAACAAACGTCTCCCACGGGGCACTCACCCGCGGGCACTGAAAGGCTGAACCATGAGCGACACACATCCCGCGCGCAAGCGCATCCTCACCGGCGACCGGCCCACCGGCAAGCTGCACCTGGGCCACTATGTGGGCAGCCATCGCCACCGCCTGGCTCTGCAGGACCAGTACGAGTGCTTCTTCCTCATCGCCGACCTGCACATGCTCACCACCAAGCCCGACAAGGCCGACATTCTGGCCATTGCCGACAACGGGCGCGCGATCGTGATGGACCACCTGGCGATCGGCATCGACCCGGCCAAGGTCACCTTCTACCTGCAATCGGCCGTCCACGAAGTCTACGAGCTGCAGCTGCTGCTCTCGAGCCTGGTGACGGTGGAGCGACTGCTACAGCTGCCCAGCATCAAGGACATGGCCACGGCGGCCAACATGGAGCAGATTCCGCTCAACCTGCTTGGCTACCCCGTGCTGCAGGCCGCCGACATCCTGATGCCGCGCGCACACCTGGTGCCCGTGGGCAAGGACAACGAGAGCCACGTCGAGATCACGCGCCAGATCGCGCGCCGCTTCAACAACGCCTACGGCGAAGTCTTCCCCCTGCCCGATGCGTTTGTGGTGGGCGGCACGCTGGTGGGCACCGACGGCCAGGCCAAGATGAGCAAGAGCCTCAACAACGCCATCTTCCTGAGCGACGACGCCAACACCGTGACGAAGAAGGTGATGGGCATGTACACCGACCCCAACCGCGTCCGCTCCGACGTGCCGGGCACGGTGGAGGGCAACCCGGTCTTCATCTACCACGACGTCTTCAACCCCGACAAGGCCGAGGTCGAGACGCTGAAGGAGCGCTACCGCGCCGGGCGCGTGGGCGACGTGGAGGTGAAGCAACGGCTGGCGACCGTGCTCAACGACTTTCTGGAGCCGACGCGCGAGCGCCGCGCCCGCTACGAGGCCGACACCGGCTTCGTCGACGAGCTGCTCTACGAGGGCACGCTGCGCGCGCGCGAGGAGGCGAAGCAGACGCTGATCGAGGCGAAGAAGGCGATGGGGCTCACCGGCGTCTGGAACCGCCTGAGCCGCGCCGCCGAGAAGCGGCGCAAGAAGAGCGAACCCACTGCACAGGGCGGCGCACCCGCGCCGGCGCCGGCAGCGGTGCAGGCAGCGGCGCAGTCAGAATCAGTGGCATCTGGGGAGGCCGCATGATTGCCGTCATCGACAACTACGACAGTTTCACCTACAATCTGGTGCAGTACCTGGGCGAAATCGTGCCCCACGGCGCGCCGATTCGCGTCTGGCGCAACGACGAAATCGACGTCGAAGCGCTGGCCGACCTGCAGCCCAGCCACATTGTGATCAGCCCCGGCCCCGGCAGCCCCGACAAAGACAGCGGCATCAGCAACGACGTGATCCGGATTCTGGGCCAGAAGACACCGATCCTGGGCGTCTGTCTGGGCCAGCAGTGCATGGGCTACGTCTTTGGCGGCCGCGTGGTACGGGCGCCGCGCCTGATGCATGGCAAGGTGAGTCCGGTGCACCACAAGGGGACGGGGATCTTCAAGGGGCTGCCCAGCCCGTTTACGGCCACCCGCTACCACAGCCTGATTGTGGAGGAGCCGCTGCCGGCGGAGCTTGAGGTGACGGCCTTTACGACCGACGGCGAGGTGATGGGGCTGAGCCACCGCACGCTGCCGATTCACGGCGTGCAGTTCCACCCCGAGAGCATCCTCACCGAGTACGGGCACGAGATGCTGCGCAACTTCCTAAAGCTCTAGCAGGCCGTTCACGCCGACATGTCGAACCAGCAGAGCAACGGCCATGTGCGCCGCGACGAGTGGCAGCACGTCCAGCCCGCCGCCGGCGAAGCTGAATCAGGCGCGTCGCCAATCGAGCGCCGCATCGCCACCGGCGCCGAGCTGACGCCGGCCGTGCTCGCCTACCTGCAGCAGGCGCCCGGTTCGCTCTTTGCCGGGCGCGAGGTGGCGCTGCACGCGGCGTGGGACGGCGACGACAACCTGCTCTGGCGCGTGGGCGTCGAAGGCTTCGAGGGCGCCGCGGTGCTCAAGCTCTTTGTGGATGCCGGGCTGGCGCGCGGCCGCCGCACGCTCGACGCCCACGAGCGCTGCGCGGGAACCGGGCTCGCCCCGCGCAGCTTCTGGTTCGACCGTGCGCCTGAATCGCTGCCCGAGCCGCTGCTCGTTTACGGCTGGGTCGAGGGCGCAGCGCTGGAGGGTAGCAGCGACGAGCTGCTGCTGCTTGCCGAAGCTGCGGCAGCGCTGCACGGCAGCAGCCCCGAAGGCATCAGCCGCTACGGCACGCAGCCGCTGAACCTAAGCAGTTGGCTCGAACTGCAGCGGGCTTCGGTGCGCAGCCTGGCGCCCTGGCTGGCGGCGCGCGACCAGTCCGTCGCCGCCGCCTTCGAAAGCCTGGCCCGCCATGCGCTGGCCGGCGCCGAAGCCGCCCTGCCGCTCTGGCAGAACGCCCCGCTGCGCCCGGTGCATGGCGAGCTGCTGCCCCAGAATGCCCTGCGCACCGCCGGTGGCCCTGCGCCCGTGCTGCTGCTCGACTGGGAGCACTACGGCCTGGGCGACCCTGCACGCGAGGCCGCGCGCCTGCTCCACGCCGCCGCGCCGCCGGACGACGGCGCCGCCTTCCTCTCCCGCTACCTGCCGCCGCTGCAGGGCGCGCTGCCGGCCCTCGACGCCCGCATCGCTGCCTGGCGCCGCCTGCTCGACTTCGAAGCGCTGACCGGCCTGCTCACCGCCCTGCGCACCGCCCCGCCCCTCCTTGCGCCGGAGGCCGCTGCCGAGGTCGCAATGCTGCTCGGCCTGCTGCATGGCGCCGCCGAGCGTGCGCTGGCTGCGCCCAACCGACCGCCCGAGACCGACTACGCCGCAATTCTGGCCGGCGCAACGGGATGACCCTGCCTCTTTGGGAAACACGCATGAGCACACAACCTGCAGCCCCCGCGCCCAGCGCCACGCAGCGCGCGATCCACGAGCTCTTTGCCCGGCGCGACCTGGCACGCGAACAGGCCGACGCCGCCATGAGCGAGATCATGCGCGGCGAAGCGACCGAAGCACAGATCGGCGCCTTTCTGGCCGCGCTGCGCATGAAGGGCGAAACGGTCGATGAGATCTCGGGCTGCGCGCAGGCGATGCACCGCGCCGGTCTGCACGTGCAGCCCAACATCGGCGATGCAGTGCTGGTCGACGTGGTGGGCACCGGCGGCGATTCAAGCGGCACCTTCAACATCAGCACCACGGCGGCGCTGGTGGTGGCCGGCCACGGCGTCAAGGTGGCCAAGCATGGCAACCGCAGCATCAGCAGCAAGTGCGGCGCCGCCGATGTGCTGGCCGCACTGGGCGCCAACATCCACTCCACGCCCGCCCAGGCCGCCGCCTGCATTGAGCAAGCCGGCTTTGCCTTTCTCTTTGCGCCCGCCTACCACCCCGCCATGAAACACGCCATCGGCCCCCGGCGCGAGCTGGCGGCGCGTACGATCTTCAACATCCTCGGCCCGCTCACAAACCCCGCCGGCGCCACCCATCTGCTCGTCGGCGTCTACGATCCAGAGTTGACCGAAGTGCTGGCCCACGTGCTGGCGCAGACCGGCGCGCGCGCCGCATTTGTGGTGCATGGCGCCGGCGGGGTTGATGAGTTGAGCCTGGCCGGCCCCAACCGCATCAGCCACCTGCACGAGGGCGCCGTGCGCACCTATGCCTTCAGCGCCGCCGAGCTGGGCCTGCACGAGGCGCCGCTGGCGACACTGCTGGGCGGCAGCGCGGCCGAGAACGCGCAGATTACGCTCGATATTCTGGAAGGGCGCGAGCAGGGGCCGCGGCGCGACGCCGTGCTGCTCAACGCCGCCTTCGCCCTCAGCACCGAGTGTGGCGACCTGCCCGCCGGCCTCGCCGAAGCGCGCCAAAGCCTGGAGAGCGGCGCCGCCCGCGAAGTCCTGGCCCGCTACGTCACCCTCTCGAACGCCCCGACCGGGTGAGAGAGCCGTATTCTCGCTTCTCGTTTCTCCCAAGCTTCCGAACCGACCGCTACCCATGAAACACAGCAAGCTCGATATTGCCAAGCACAAGGGCGAGGTGCTCGACCAGATCATGGCCTGGAAGCGGCAGGAGGTGCCGGCGCAGATGGCCGAGCGCCCCCTGGCCCAGGTCAAGGCCTTTGCCGCCACCGCCCTGCCCCCGCTGGACTTTGCCGCCGCGCTCGCAGCGCCGGGGGTGAGCCTGATCGCCGAGGTCAAGCGCGCCAGCCCCTCGCGCGGCCTAATTGCGCAGGAGTTCGACCCGGTCCTGATCGGCGAGACCTACGCCCGCAACGGCGCAGCTGCCATCTCCTGCCTCACCGACAGCCGCTACTTTCAGGGCGCGCTGGAGCACCTCACCGCCCTCAAGCAGGCGCTGGCGGCCGCCAACCTGCGCACGCCCGTGCTGCGCAAGGATTTCGTCTATCACGAGTATCAGGTTTACGAGGCGCGCATGGCCGGCGCCGACGCCGTGCTGCTGATCGTGGCCGCCCTGGGCGACAACGAACTGCGCCGCCTGCACCAGCTGGCAAGCTCGCTGGGCATGGCGGCGCTGGTCGAGGTGCACGACGAGGCCGAGCTCGAGCGGGCGCTCAAACTGCAGGCGCGCATCATCGGCGTCAACAACCGCAACCTGCGCACCTTCGAGGTCGACATCGAGACCACCGGTCGCCTGCGCGCGCTGATGCCGGCCGGCGTGCTGGTGGTGGCCGAGAGCGGCATCCGCAACACCGACGACGTGCAGCGCATGGCAGAGATGGGCTGCGATGCGATCCTGGTGGGCGAGAGCTTCTGCCGCCTGCCTCAGCGCGAGCGCGCCGCCGCCGTGCGCAGCTTCGTCACCGCCGGGAAAAACATCTGACGCAAGGGCGGTAAGGCGCCAGGATGCGCAAGGAACCGCAACTGAGTACAGGGCGGTTCTGTGCATGGCAGCTTGCCGATCCAGGCCGCACCTCACCTCTGCTCGCCTCTCCTCGCTTTTCCTTGCGTTCCCTTGCGCCCAATTGCGTCCTTGCGTCAAGGCCGTTGACCTGTTCTAGAAAGCCTCCCCATGTCTGAAAAGCCTTCGCTGCCCTCCTTCCACATGACGCCCGACGAGTTTCGCCGGCGCGGCCACGAAATCATCGAGTGGATCGCCGCTTACCAGGAGCAGGTGGCCTCCTTCCCGGTGGTGAGCCGCGTGGCGCCGGGCGAGATTCGCGCCCAGCTCCCCACCTCGCCGCCGCAACAGGGCGAACCCTTCGAGGCGGTCATGGCCGACGTCGAGCGCATCATCGTGCCGGGGCTTACCCATTGGCAGTCGCCCAACTTCTACGCCTACTTCCCCAGCAACAACTCCGGCCCCTCGATCCTGGCCGACCTGCTCACCTCCGGCCTTGGCGTGCAGGGCATGCTCTGGATCACCAGCCCCGCCTGCACCGAGCTCGAGATGCAGATGATGGACTGGCTGGTGGAGATGCTCGACCTGCCGCGCGCCTTCCACAGCAGCGGCGCCGGCGGCGGCGTGATCGAGGATTCGGCGTCGAGCGGCATCCTCTGTGCGCTGCTTGCGGCGCGCGAGCGAGCCACAGGGCTGGCCGGCAACGCGCAGGGGCTGGCGGCGCTGGGCGAGGCCGCACGCCTGGTTGCCTACTGCTCCACGCAGACCCACTCGTCGCTCGAAAAGGCGATGATGGTCGCGGGGCTGGGCGCCGCCTCGCTGCGCCAGATTGCGGTGGACGAGCGCTTCGCCATGCGCGCCGACGAGCTGACGGCGCAGATTGCCGCCGACCGCGCCGCCGGGCTGACTCCCTTCTTCGTCTGCGCCACGGTGGGCACTACCAGCTCGACCGCAATCGACCCGGTGCCGGCGATCGGGCGCATCTGCCGCGCGCAGGGGCTTTGGCTGCACATCGACAGCGCCATGATCGGCACGGCGGCGCTCTGCCCCGAGTTCCGCCACATCCACGCCGGCCTCGAGTACGCCGACTCCTACGTCTTCAACCCGCACAAGTGGATGTTCACAAACTTCGACTGTTCGTGCCTCTTCGTGGCCGACCGCAGCGCGCTCATCCGCGCCCTCAGCGTGGTGCCTGAGTATCTGCGCAACAGCGCCAGCAGCGGCGGCGGCGTGGTCGACTATCGCGACTGGCAGATTCCGCTCGGCCGCCGCTTCCGTGCGCTCAAGCTCTGGTTTGTGATTCGCCACTACGGCATCGAGGGCCTGCAGAGCCACATCCGCCGCCACGTCGCGCTGGCGCAGGAGCTGACGCGCTGGGTGGAAGCCGACCCCGCCTACGAACTGATGGCGCCCACCTCGATGAACCTGGTCTGCTTCCGCCTGCGCGCGCCGGCTGGGCAGGACGCCGACGCCCTCAATGAGGCGCTGATGAAGCAGCTCAACACCGGCGGCGCGCTCTATCTGACGCACACACGGCTGGCCGGCGCCTTCGTGCTGCGCCTCTGCGTCGGCCAGAGCCACACCGAACTCGAGCACATTCGCGCCGCCTGGTCTGCCATCGGCGCCACCGCACGCCAGCAACTGCAACTCCTGACGCAAATTCGGTAGGCCGCCAGGGAACGCAACGAAAAGCAAAAGTACACGGAAACGACGGAGAAAAGCTGCCGCCAGGTAACATCCGCCGCATGGCCGGTTCGGAGTGCGCCACACGGCGGCAAGCTCTTCTCCGTAGTTTCCGTCGTTTCCGTGTACTTTTGGCTTTTCCTTTCAGGTGTCTTTCTCGAGGAATTCGGCTGCCCCGCGGTACAATAACGGCATGGTGAAAGTCAAGATCTGCGGCAACACGTCGCTCGAAGATGCCATTGCCGCCACCGAAGCCGGCGCCGACCTGCTCGGCTTCATCTGCTGGCCGCGCTCGCCCCGCTACCTGCAGCCCGACGCCATCCGCACCATCGTGCGCGGGGTGCGTCGCTATGCACAGGCCACGGCAGCCAACATCCCCCAGCCGACAATTGTGCAGACGCCGCGCGTGCCCCGCTTCGTCGGCGTCTTCGTCAACGCCCCGGTGGGTGATGTGCGCCGCCTGCTCGACCTGTGCGGGCTCGACTACGCCCAGCTCCACGGCGACGAGCCGGTGGATGACCTGCTCGACATCGGCGGGCGCGGCTATAAGGCGCTGCGCCCCTCCTCGGCCTCGCGCGCGCTGACGGATGCCGCGCTCTTTGGCCCGCTGGTGCGCCACCGCGGGCCCCGCCTCCTGATCGACTCCTACGACCCCGCAGCCTACGGCGGCACCGGCCAGCGCGCCGACTGGGACCTGGCCGCCAAGCTAGCCAAGCAGACCAGCCACGTGCTGCTCGCCGGCGGCCTGACGCCCGAAAACGTCGCCGAGGCCGTACGCACCGTGCGCCCGTGGGGCGTCGACGTCGCTTCGGGCGTCGAATCCGCCCCGGGCCGCAAAGACCACGCGCGCGTGGCCGACTTCATCCAGCGCGCAAAAGCCGCCTAAACTGCGGACTGCGAACTGCTTATCGCAAGGGCGCAAGGGAAAAGATCAACAGAAGGGCGCAAGGAAAGACAACTGCCAAAGAGTGTGGCCCGGCGCAGTTGTCCTTCCTTGCGTCCTTCAGTTCCTTCTTTTCCCTTGCGCCCTTGCGTCGATCAGTTCGCCGTGGTTCTTGAGTCGAGTAGGGCCATTTGCTCCACCCACGAAGCATCCAGCTTGCGTAGGCGATTCTTCTTCAGGTTCTCGCGCACGACCCAGCGCAGGTCGGCGTCGCTGCTGCGCGCCAGTTCGGCAAAGGCCCGCTTGCCGGCTTCCGGTGTCGCCACAATCACCACGCTCCACGCATAGCCCAGCGCCTGGCGCAGCGAGCCAAATTCGGGCGAGCGGCGATCCGCCGCGCCTGGGAGGGTGGCCGTCACCGTCTCGAGCACGGCGAGCGCGGCCTGCGCTGCGGCGGGGTCGCGCAGCAGGCGCGGTTCGGCTACGGCGGCGACTGCGGCGCGCTGCACCAGTCGGCTGCCTTGCGCCCATGCGGCGGCAGTCGCGGCGAGCAGCGCCGGGTCGTCGTCGCCCACGCGCTGCAGCGCCATCGCCACGGCCTCGCGCGTGCGCCAGCGCGGGTCTTCAGCGTGTACGCGCAGCACCTCCAGCAGATCATGCCGGCCGCCTGCGATGTGGCGCCCATAGCCATAGACGCCGCAGAAGCTGAGGAACTCATCGGGCGTGTTGGTGGGCGCGGCGACCGCGTCGATCGCCGCCCAGCGTTGGCAGGTGGGCAAAGGGGCTACTTCGGCCACCAGCGCCGCCAGCTCCAGGTTGCCGCGCGGCCCGGGCAGGTTCGAATGTGCGCGCAGCGCGTCGTCCAGCGCCGCCTCATCGCCCGCCAGCAGCGCCCCCACCTCTTGCCGCATCAGCCTCCCCGTCTCTCTCTTCGCCATCGTCTCTCCCCCTTCTGGCACTCCGCACTCACCAATCACCGCAGCCCAAGACCGCCTTGCGCTTTGGTCGTTCCTTGCTTTTCCTTGCGCCCTTCCGTTGATCTTCTCCCTTGCGCCCTTGCGTTAAGCAGTTCGCCGTTGTGCGGTTGCCGGTTGTTTCGGCCCGGCTCTTTGTCCCGCTCTGCAAGCATGATACACTGCCAGCCGGGGCGCGCTCGAGACCGGGCAGCGGTCGCCGCGCCCCTCGCTTGGCAGCGTCCCGGACTCGAGCATGGAACTTCTCGGCGGTCCACTCTATGGCGTGGCGGGGGCGGGCGAATCGCACGGCCCCGCCATCACCACCATCGTCTTTGGCTGCCCACCCGGGCTCTGGATCGAGCGCGCCCGCATCCAGAGCTGGCTGGACCGACGGCGGCCCGGCGCGAACCGCCACGGCACCCCCCGCCGCGAGGACGACCGCGTGCTGCTCCTCTCCGGCCTCTACAGCGACGAGCACGAATCGCTGCTCGCCGGCCCGACACTCAGCGCGGGAGAAGCGGAAGGTGACGCGGCGTCGACGCGCACCTACGCCGCAGGCTACAGCACGGGCGAGCCGATCGCCGCTCTCGTGCTCACCACATCGCAGAAGTCGGGCGACTACCGCCAGTTTGCCGGCCCACAGGGCGAGGTGCGCCCCGGCCACACCGATTTGGTGAAGCACCACCAGTCGCACGGCTTTGTGGATGTGCGCGGCGGCGGCCGCTCGAGCTACCGCTCGACGATCAGCGACGTGGTGGGCGGTTCGGTGGCACGCCTCTACCTGGCGCAGCACTTCGGCACGGCCATCCTCTCGAGCATCGTGCAGGTGGGTCCGCTGCGCGCCACGCAGACGCTGGGCGAGCGCTTTGGCGTTTTTGGCGCTGCGCCCGTGCCCGCGGCCGAAATCGATGCCGCGCTGCAAACGATGGCCGGCGCCGAGATCTACAGCCTCGACGCCGCCTTTGCTGCCGAGGCGGGCGAGCTGATCAAGCGCACGCGCATCGCCGGCGATTCGCTGGGCGCCGTGCTCGAGGTGGTGGCACTCAACGTGCCGGCGCTGGTGGGCGAACCGCTCTACAACAGCCTCAAACTGCGGCTGATGGGCGCACTCGGCGGTCTGCACGCCGTGCAGGGCGTCGAGATTGGCGCCGGCTGGGCCGTGGCCGCACGCACAGGCAGCGCCAACAACGACCCCATCCGCAGCGCCGGCTACGTGCGCAACAGCCACGGCGGCCTGATCGGCGGCATTACAACCGGCATGCCGCTGCAGCTGCGCGTGGCCTTCAAACCGACCTCAACCATTGTGCTCCCCCAACAATCCGTGCGCAAGAACCTCGACGAGATCGACTTCCAGTTGGCCAAGGGGCGCCACGACCCCTGCGTGGGCGTGCGTGCCGGCGTCACGCTCGAATCGCGCGTCGCTATCGAGCTGATGAACACCGTGCTGATGCGCCAGGCGGCCCAGCACCAGCCCGAGGCTTTCCGCCTCTTCACCGGCGACCCCATCCCATGAGCAGCGCAACTCCTTCTGCACCGGCGCCGGAGTTGGACGCCCGCAACCCGGACGAGCGCAATCCAGACGAGCGCAACATTGTGCTCATCGGCTTCATGGGCACGGGCAAGAGCAGCGTCGGCCGGCTGGTTGCCGAGCAGAGCGGCCGCCCGTTTGTGGATATGGATGAGCGCTTGGCCGCCGCCTTTGGCAAGCCGATTGCCGCCGTCTTTGCCGAAGAGGGCGAAGCGGCCTTCCGCGTGGCCGAGGCCGAACTCTGTGCCGAGCTGGCCGCCGAACGCGGGCTGGTGATCAGCAGCGGCGGCGGCGCACTGCTCAACCCGCGCAGCCGCACCGCTCTGGCCGAAACCGGCGTGCTCATCTGCCTCACCGCCACGCCCGAGACGATCCTGGCGCGCCTGGCCGGCGTGGACGACCGCCCGCTTCTGCGCGGCGACGCCGAGACACAGCGGCGCAGGGTGCAGGAGCTGCTCCATGAGCGCCGGCAGCTCTACGCCGCCATCCCGCATCAGGTGGCAACCGACGGCCGCGAGCCGTCCTCCGTGGCGCAGGCAGTGCTCTCCGCCGTGGCCGCCGACGCCGAAGCGCCCGGCATGACGCGCATCCCGGTCGCCGCCCCCATGGGCGCCTACGACCTGCTGGTGGGCGAGGGGCTGCTGGCGCGCGCCGGTGCGCTGCTGCGGCGGCGCGGGCTGCGGCCGGGCACGCTGGTTGTGGTCTCGAACCCCGCCATCGCCGCGCTCTACTGGCCGCAGCTGCGTGAGAGCCTCACAAGCGCCGGCTTTGCGCCCACGCTCACTCTTGTGCCCGAAGGTGAGCAGCACAAGACGCTCGAATCCGCCGCCGCGCTCTTCGCCGCCTTCGCCGAGGCGCAGCTCGACCGCACCGGCGCCGTGCTCGCCCTCGGTGGCGGCGTCATCGGCGACTTGGCGGGCTTCGCCGCCGCCTCCTGGATGCGCGGCGTGCCCTTTGTGCAGGCGCCCACCTCGCTGCTCGCCATGGTCGATGCCTCGGTGGGGGGCAAGACCGCCGTCGATCTGCCGCAGGGCAAGAACCTCGTCGGCGCCTTCAAGCAGCCCCACACCGTGATCATGGACACGGCCACGCTCGCCAGCCTGCCCGCCGCCGAGTTTCGCATGGGGCTGGCCGAAGTGGTCAAGCACGCCATCATCGGCGAGCCGGCGCTCTTCGAAACGCTCGAAACGTATGGCCCCACCAGCCACACGCAGCTGGTGATCGACGCCGTGCGCGTGAAGGTCGCGATCGTGGAGGAGGACCCCTTTGAGCAGGGCCGGCGCGCGCTGCTGAACCTGGGCCACACCTTTGGCCACGCCATTGAGCAGAGCTCGCGCTACGCCGTCGCACACGGCGCGGCGGTGGCCATCGGCACGGCGGCGGCCACGGCGCTGGCGGTCGCGCTCGGCCAGTGCGAAGAGGCCACGGCGGCACGCATCCTCGCCCTGCTCAAGCGGCTCAACCTGCCTACGCATGCGGACGGGTTGGAGGTCGACGCCGTCTACGCCGCCATGGCGCTCGACAAGAAGCGCGTGGGCGCCACGCTGCGCTTTGTGCTGCCGCGTGCAATTGGCGACTGTGTGCTGGTCAACAACCCAGGCGACGAACAGGTGCGCGCAGCGCTGCGCACTGTCCTTGCGCCTGCGCGCGCCGAAAGGGTAGCCTGAGCCATGCCCCTGCCCATTCGTCCACCCTTTGCGCTTGCGCTGCTGCACGGCCCCAACCTGAACCTGCTGGGCACGCGCGAACCCACCGTCTATGGGCGCGACACGCTGGCCGACATCGAGGCGCGCCTGGTGGCGGCGGCCGCGCCCCACACGCTGCGCTCCCTGCAAAGCAACCACGAGGGCGCGCTGATCGACTTTCTGCACGAGGCGCGTAGCTGGGCGCACGGTGTGCTGATCAACCCCGGCGCCTACACACACAGCTCGTACGCGCTGCGCGACGCCATCAGCGCCATCGAGCTGCCCACCGTCGAGGTGCACCTGAGCAATGTCCACGCGCGCGAGCCCTTCCGCCACACATCACTGCTGGCGCCCGTCTGCGTGGGCCAGGTGCTCGGCTTCGGCTGGCGCTCCTACCTCTTCGGCCTGCACGCGCTGATCGCCACACTCGAAGATCGCAGCGCCGGCTGAACCCCGGCAGCACCTCAGCCGAAGCGCCGCCGCGCCGCCCTTGCCATGGATGACCACCCAGGAGAGTTGCTTGTGAACCAGACCCCATCGCACCCGAAGTCGCTTGCCGCCCGCGTCTGGCTGGCCGCTTGCCTGCTGATTGTGCTGCTGATGCTGGCCGCCTGCAACCAGGACGAGGAAGAGCCGGCCGCCGGCCCCGCCGCACAGCAGGAGGGCGCGACCTCGGTGCTGCCCGCCGCCCCCGGCCCCGAGCCGACCCCCTTTGTGCCCCAAGGCGACCTCACGCTCTGGCACAGTTGGGGCGGCGCCGACGCCGAAGCGCTGACGCAGGTGCTCACCCGCCTTAAGCAGCAGTATCCCGCCGTCAACGTGCAGACGCTCTTCGTCGGCTCGAGCGACCTGCCGCAGGCCTTTGCCGACGCCGTGCGCGCCGGCGGCGGCCCCGACGTCGCCATCACTGCTAACTGGTGGCTCAACGACCTGGTGAACGCGCAGGTGGTGCTCCCGCTCGACGCGTTGGCGCAGCCCGGCCAGCTCGAGCAGTTCAACGGCTCGGCGCTGCGCAACTTTGTGCGCAACGGCCAGCTCTACGGCCTGCCCACCACCTACGAGTTGGTCGGCCTCTATCGCAACAACACACTGGCCGGCGCCACCGCTGCCCCCGCTACCACCGATGCGCTGCTGGCGCAGGCCGCAATCTCGCCCACGCTGGGGTTGGGTCTCTATGCGAATCTTTACCACGTCTGGTGGGGCTTCCCGGCCTACGGCGCACAGCTCTTCGACGCCAACGGCGCGCTGGCGCTGAACCAGGGCAGCGGCGCCGCCGACTACCTGCGCTGGATGCAGGCCGTCAAGGCGACCCCCGGCTCCTTCGTTGAAAGCGACTACGGCGCGCTGATCGACCGCTTCAAGAAGGGCGAGTTCGCCTACTTTGTGGATGGGCCGTGGGCCACCGCCGAACTGCGCGAGGCGCTTGGCCCGGCGCTGAGCCTGGTTCCGCTGCCGGCGGGGAGCGTGGGCGGCGCCCAGCCCTGGCTCAGCAGCGACGGCGTCATCCTCAACCCGAACCTGGCCAGCGACCGCACGCTGCTTGCCTGGTTCCTGGCTACGGCGCTCACCGACGCCAACGCCGGGGCGAGCTTTGCCGCCACCGCCGGCCGCCTGCCCGCCAACCTTGCCTCGCCCCTGCCCGAAGACCCCATCCTGCGCGGCTTTGCCCAGCAGGCGGCCAGCGCCGCGCCGGCGCCCTGGCAGCCGCAGATGGAGTCGGTGTGGGGCTATGGCGGCGACATGCTGATCAAGGTGCTGGCCGGAGAGGTCGACCCGGCGGCCGCCGTCGCCGAGACCGTGGCGCTGATCGTGGAGGAGACCACGCCGTGATGCGCCGCGCCCGCCGCCCATGAGCGACGCCGCCGCGCCTGAGCCACCGCGCGAAGCTGAAACACAGCGCGCCGCCCCGGCTCGCCTCTTCAACTTCGAGACGATGTCGGGCGTCTTTCCCGGCACGCGCACGCAGGTCTTCCAGCGCGTGCGGCTGCGCGACAGTGGCGCAGTAGCCGGCGATGCTGCCGGCGCAGCCGCCGAGTGGGCGCAGATCTTCTGGAGCGAGGAGCCGCCCGCCTGTTTGGTGGCGCCGCTGGAGATGGAGAGCGGCCGCACGGGTGCGCCGCTTGTGCAGCTCGAAGCGCCGCTGCATGGGGAGCTGGGCGGGCGCCTGCGAGCGGCACTGGCTGAGCAGGGCAAGCGGCTGGCAACCTGCGGCACGTGCCTGCACTGGCAGCCCGCCGCCGAGCGCTCCGCCGACGGCCTGCCCCTGGGCGCTTGCCGCCTGCGCCGCGCCAACGAGCGCACCGAACTGCCGCTCGACCTGGCGGTGCAGTCGCTGCTCGCGCTCGACTGCCCCCACTGGCTCGAGGCGCCGCTGCAGACGAGCAGCGCCGGTGCTGCGCTCGCCGATGCGCCGGCGCTGCCCACCGCGCCGCTGCCCCGCCAGGCCGTTATCACCGAGAGCAAGAAGCCCTGGCTCACACGCATGGCGCTGCGCATGCGGCGGGCGCTGGTGCAGGCAGCGCCGCACGCGCCCACGCAGCCATTGGTGGAGCGCAGCGGCGTTGGCGCCGGCACCGAACCCTGCTTCGCCTGCCAGGGGCGCATCGCAAATCTGGGCGCGCTCACCGTCGCTTCGAGCGAGGGCGACAAGCAGACCTTCAGCGTCTGGCGCTGCCGCCTCTGCTACACCCTCTACCTCTCCGACTGGATCGACCGCTGGGAGCGCGTCGACAGCCTCGAGACCGAGGAGACGATCTACCGCATCGCCCCGGTCGAAGCGGCCGAACTCCTGGCGCTGATCGGCAGCGTGCAGGGCGGCGACCACCCCCGCCTGCGCGCTGAACGGGGCGCCCAGCGCGCGTGGGTGCTCGAGCAGCTGGCGCAGCGCCCTGTGCTCAGCCATGTCATCAAACAGGGGCGCTAGCTCCCACCCAGTCAGGACACCGTGACGCACGAGCATTCTGAAGAGCTTCCACACACACATGGGCAAGGCGTAACACAGGCGCCGCTGCCGGGCAGCGAGGCGCTCGAGACCATCGAGGGCGCATGGCTGCGCATTGAGAGCCGCCCAGAGAAGGTCTACGCCGCCCACTACGACGCCCTGCCCTTCCCGCACGCCGTCTCGCACCAGGAGCTGGCCTTCGACCTGGGGCTGACGGCCATGGCGGGCGACCTCAAGCTCAACGGCCTCATCCTGCGCCTCTATGCCGGCCACCAGCTCCTGCTCGAGCAGCGCTGGAACGCCGAGGTGCTGCGCAAGCAGACGGGCGAGGACGACCTCACAATCTCCGCCGGCAGTGGGCTGCGCGTGGGGCCGGTGGTGCTGATGCTCCACGGCCACGCTGCGGCCAGCCTGGTTGACGTGGTGGCAGTGGCGCGGCGCGCGAACGGCGAGACGGTGGAAGCGCGGCTGCAGATGCCGGTCTTCTACCCCCAGTCGAAGACGCAGCTCGACTTTCCGCTGCGCGGCGCCTGGTGGTGCATCCAGGCGGCCGACTGGAGCGACATGCACAAGCGCGAGCTCTACAGCCAACCGTACGCGCTGGACTTTGTGCGCCTGAACGCCACCAACGGTTTCTTCAGCGGCGACGGGCAGACGCTCGAATCGCACGCAAGCTGGGGCCAGCCGGTCTATGCCGCCGCCGGGGGCAAGGTCGCCTATGCTCAGCACGACATGCCCGACATGCCCCCCGGCCTCCAGCCCGACCCGCGCATCTACCGGGACGACCCGCGCCGGCTGCTGGGCAACGCCGTTGCCATCAGCCACGCCAACGGCGAGTTCGCTTACTACGCGCATTTGCAGCAGGCGAGCCTGGCGGTGCGCGAGGGCGAGCTGGTGCGGCGTGGCCAGCTGCTTGGGCGCGTGGGCAACAGCGGCCAATCGCCCGGCCCGCACCTGCACTTTCACCTGATGGAGGGGCCGCACCTGATGATCGACCAGGGGCTGCCCGTGCGCATGCGCCACTTCACCGCCGGCGGCCAGTGGTTCGCCGAGCCGGTCTTTATCCCCACCCGCATGATTGTCGTGGGCGCCGCGAGCGCCCTGGAGAGCAGCGCATGAGCGGCACGAAACGCAGCGGCAGCCAAGGCGGCGGCCAGGCCGGCGCCGGCAAGGATGAGTTCCTCTTCTACACCAGCGTCGACGATGAGCACTACGACGAGCTGCAGACGCTGCTGGGGCAGAAGATCGTCTTTGGCGCCGTCTGGGAGGATTCGCTGGCCGACGCGCTCGCAGCGCGCAGCGGCGAGCGGCCGCCCCGCCCCGCGCCCGAGCCCGCACCCATCAACGCCGGCGATGACGAGCTTGAAGAGCTTGACGAGGACGACGGCCCCACCTGCGACATGGACCTCTACCTCGAGGATGGCGTCTACTTCGAGCTTTACAGCGTCGCTGCGTATGAATCGCTCGACGCCGAGCCGCTGCCCAACCGCGCCGCGATCGAAGCGGCGCTGCACGCGCTGCTGCAGCGCCAGCCAAGCCTGGGCGACGTCGCAGTGGACGAGGATGATTCGCTGGTGCTTGTGCTGCACGCCGGCCCCAAACCTGCCCTCTATTTGGCCGTGGGCGGCTGGGTGCTGGAAGAATGGGACGAGTTGCCGGTTTAGCGCTTGCGCACTTCTCGTGTATACTCCACTTGTCTGCAGGATCAGCCCTGATCCCGACCCACGCGTCTCCACGCGCACGCCCAAGGAGTCTTGCGCATGTCCACATCCGCTTCTGCCACGCTCGCGCCGCGCCGCGCTGCCAGCCCGTGGCTGGGATCCGTTTACGCCGGCCTCTTCACGGCCATCCTCGCCGCGCTGCTGGTTTGGCTCTTTCAGGCCAACCACTGGGCGTGGTTGATTCCCGCCCTGCTGGTGGGCGCCGGCCCCGTGCTCGGCTACCAGATGGCGCGCGGCCGCATCTTTGGCGACTGGAAGTCGATCATCGGCGGCATCATCGGCTCGATCCCGCTGCTGAGCCTGATCCTGTGGCCGATCCTCGTCGGCGCGCTCACACGCGGCCAGGGCATCGGCAAGCTCTTCCTGTGGCACCTCGTCGGCCTCGTGCTCGGCGTCGCCGTCTTCCTGCTGATCGGCACGGTGGCCGGCCAGGACCCGATCTGGTTCTACCCCGCCGTCGCCGTCGCCTTCTCCGTCTGGGGTGGCACCGTGGGCGCCGCCATGACGAGCACGGCCGACCCCGCCTAGACGGCCGATTTTGAACTGAACCAGTCGCGGCAGGCAGAGCATCGCCTGCCGTTTTCCGTGCCCTGCCGCTGCTCCCCAACCTCAGCGCACACAAGTCGGTTCGTGCAAGTTGCCCAATCAGCCGCGCCGGCTGGTTAGGCGGCTTTGCGCAGGCCCGCTATACTGCCTGGTGCATATGGTTAAAAGCACCACGACGATCGACGACATCTTCCGCCTTGCGCTGCCTGCATCGACGCAGCTGCTCGCCGGCGACGAATACCTGGGGCGCGCCGTAGCCTGGGCGTGCAGCCTGCGCCCCAGCCCGCCCGCCTTCCCCAAGCTCGACGGCAACGAAATTGCTCTGGTTGATATGGAAGATCTGCGCCGGCTCGACCCGCAGATGCGGCTCGATCGCGTGGTCTTCAGCCTGCAAAGCGCGCGCGTGGCGGCGATCGCCGTCATGGGCCCCACCGACCGCGCCGCCGTCAACGCCGCACGCGCGAGCGGCCTGGTGCTCTTCCAACTGCCCGACACAACGTCGCTGGTGCAGGTGGAGCGCACGGTCATTCGTCTGATCGTGGACCGCGCCGGCTACCTGGCGCAGCGTTCGGCCGAGCTGCAGCGCGAACTCAACCAGGTGGCGCTGGTGGGCGGCGGGCTGGAGCAGATCGTGCGCTCGGTGCAGCAGTTTGCACAACAGCCCGTGATCCTGCTGCGCGACGACGGCGCCATCGCCACCCATGCCGGGCTGGACGAGCTTTCGACGCAGCGCCGCAGCGCGCTGCTCAATGCGCTGCCCGGCGCGCGCGAACTCCGCAGCCGCGCCGCCGAGCAGCCGCTGCGCGCCGCCGGTTCGCCCCAAAACGGGAACTCGCGCAGCACGGCGCTAGTGGCGCTGACCACAAACGGCAGCGGCGACTATGGCCAGGCGGTGCTGGCGCCCGTGGTGGCCGGCGAGGGCATCCGCGGCTACAGCCTGCTGCTGCGCCCGCAGAGCGCCCCGCCCGACGTCACCGCCGTCGAGGAGATCGCCACGGCGCAGTGCGCCGCTGCCGCCGCGCTCGAATGGGCCAAGCAGCACGCCGTCGATGTCGCCTCCGAGCGCATGCGCGCCGCCTTCCTGGACGAGCTGCTGGCGGCAGAGATCGCCGACGAGCAGGCCTGGGTGCAGCGTGGCGCCTCGCTCGGCTTCGACCTCACCCGCCCGCACGCCGCCTGGCTCGTCGAGGCGCGCGGCATCCCCGACTGGCCGGCGCCGCTCACCCGCTTTCTGCGCGAGCACAACCAGCACGCCCCGCTCAGCCGTCGCGAGGAGGGCATCCTTGTCTTCTGGCCGGCGGATGACCCCAAGACCGCCCGCAACCACAAGGCGATCGCCGAGGAGCTGGTGCTGAACCTGCAGCGCAGTTGGCCGCGAGCACGCGTGCGCGTGGGCATCGGCCGGCCGGCGCAGGGGCCGGCGCTCTGGCTGCAGAGCCAGCACCAGGCACGCGAAAGCTGGCGGCTGGGCAAGGAGTGGAAGGGTGCGCCCGTCACCTACTTCGGCGACCTGGGCCTCTACCAGCTGCTGACGGCGCTTGGCACCAACCCCGAGGCCGCCCGCTTCCACCGCAAGACGCTGGGCAAGCTGATCGCCTACGACCTGGAGAAACACGCCGAGCTGGTGCCCACGCTCGAAGGCTACTTTGCCTGCCACGGCAACCTGAGTCAGACCGCCGCGCGCCTGCACATCCACCGCAACACCCTCACCTACCGCCTCGAGCAGATCGCCACCATCACCCAGCTCGACCTGGACGACCCCGACGCGCGCTTCTCGCTCCAGCTCGCGCTGAAGCTGCGGCCGATCCTGCGCTAACAGCAACAGCAACTGCTTGACGCAAGGGCGCAAGGGAACTGATCAACTGAAGGGCGCAAGGAACTGCAAACAGCAAGGAACTGCGATTAGCAGAGTGCAGGAAGAGCGACGGGCGACCCATCAGCGGGTCGCCCGTTACTGTTTGTGACATACTGGCGCGTTCTGCTTGCAGCCCTGCTGTTTGCAGTTCCTTGCGCCCTTCAGTTGATCAGTTCCCTTGCGCCCTTGCGTCAAGCAGTTGCTGTTGCTGTTCAGGTTTGGGTGACAGCGGTGTGGCGGACGCCGGCGGCCAGCTCGGCAGCCAGGGCCGCGACGGCGCCGGGCAAGCCGCTGCCCGCCGCTTTGACCAGCGCCGAGCCGACGATCACGCCGTCGGCGATCTGGGCCACCGCCGCCACCTGCGCACCCGTGCCGATGCCAAAGCCGACGGCCAGCGGCGTGGCCGTTTGGCGCCGCACGCGCTCGACGAAGGCGGCAAGGTCGGGCGGCAGCTCGCTGCGCGCACCGGTAATCCCAGTCACGCTGACCAGATAGATGAAGCCCGTGGCGTGCTCGGCCACCAGGCGGATGCGCGCCTCGGTGCTGGTGGGCGCGAGCAGGTAGATGGTGGCCAGCCCGGCGCGGCGGCAGGCGCTCTCCAACTCGTCGGCCTCCTCGGGCGGCAGGTCGGGGACGATCAGCCCGTCGATGCCCGCGGCCAGCGCGTCACTCACAAAGCGATCGATGCCGTAGGCCATTAGCGGGTTGAAGTAGGTCATGGCGCAGAAGGGCTGGGTGACGCCGGCGGCGCGCAGCTCGCTGCACATGGCCAGGCAGTCGCGCACGCTAGTGCCCTGCGTCAGCGCCTGCCAGGTGGCCGACTGGATGGTGGGGCCGTCGGCTAGGGGGTCGCTGTGGGGAATGCCGATCTCGAAGAGGTCGGCCCCGGCAGCAGCCTCTTCGCGCACCACCTCGAGCGTGGCGGCGCGCGTGGGGTAGCCCATGGCGTGATAGGGCATGAAGGCCGCGCGGCTCTCGGCCTTGGCCTGCGCAAAGACGGCGGTGATACGTTCTACACCCGTGCTGCCGCTCATGATCTGCCTCCCTGTTCGCCCAGCTTCTGCAGCACGGTGTTGAGGTCCTTGTCGCCTCGCCCGCTCACATTGACGAGGATCACCTGGTCGCGGCGCAAGGTCGGCGCGAGGTCGATCAGGTGGCCGATGGCGTGGGCGCTCTCGAGCGCAGGGATGATGCCCTCGAGCTCGCAGAGCAGCTTGAAGCCGGCCATCGCCTGATCGTCGGTGCACCAGGTGTACTCGGTGCGCCCCTGGTCGCGCAGCCAGGCGTGCTCCGGCCCCACGCTGGCGTAATCGAGGCCGGCGCTGATGCTGTGCGTGAGCGCAATCTGGCCGTCGTCGTCCTGAAGCACAAAGCTGCGCGTGCCCTGCAGCACGCCCAGCCGCCCCAGCTTCGGGTCGGCAAAGCGCGCGGCGTGCTGCCCGCCCTCAATGCCGTGGCCGCCCGCCTCGACGCCGATCAGGCGCACCTGCTCGTCCTCGAGGAAGGGATAGAAGACGCCCATTGCGTTGCTGCCGCCGCCCACGCAGGCCACAATCACATCGGGCAAGCGGCCGGGGCCGGTGCTGCCGTCGAGCATCTGGGCGCGCGCCTCGCGGCCGATCACGCTCTGGAAGTCGCGCACCATGGCCGGATAGGGGTGCGGCCCGAGCACGCTGCCGAGCAGGTAGTGGGTGGAGCGCACATTCGTCACCCAGTCGCGAATGGCGTCGTTGATCGCATCCTTGAGCGTCTGGCTGCCGCTCTCGACACCGCGCACCTCGGTGCCGAGCAGGCGCATGCGGAAGACGTTTGGCTGCTGGCGCGCCATATCGACCACGCCCATGTAGACCACGCATTCGATGCCCAGCCGCGCCGCCACCGTGGCTGTGGCCACACCGTGCTGGCCGGCGCCGGTTTCGGCCACAATGCGCGTCTTGGCCATCTTGCGCTTCATCAGCAGCGCCTGGCCCAGCGCGTTGTTGATCTTGTGCGCGCCGGTGTGCGCCAGGTCCTCGCGCTTGAGGTAGATCTGCGCCCCGCCCAGATGTTCGCTCAGCCGGCGCGCCCAGGTGAGCGGCGTGGCGCGGCCCACAAAGGTGCGCGACAGGTAGGTCAGCTCGCCCTGAAAGGCATCGTCGTTGCGTGCGCGCAGATAGGCGTCCTCCAGCTCGTCGAGCGCCGGCATCAGCGTCTCGGGCACAAACTTACCGCCATAGGGGCCAAAGTGGCCCGCCTCGTCGGGGTAGGCAGCGTAGTTCACCCGCTCGCGGGGCACACCGCGGTCAAAGCTCTTCTCCATGCTCTCCTCGTTTCGCAGCGTGGCCCGCCAAGAGCCTCGTGGTTGCTACTCCTGCGCGCCGGCCAGCGCCGCCGCACGCATCACCTCGATCGGCGCGGGATGGCCGGTCCAGCGCTCAAAGGCCAGCGCCCCCTGCTGAACCAGCATGCCGATGCCGCCGATTGCCGTGGCGCCGCAGCGCTGCGCCAGCTGCATCAGCCGCGTCTCGAGCGGGGCGTAGACCAGGTCGTAGAACACCTGATCGGGCGCAAAGCCCACCGCCCCGTCCCACGGCATTGTGTCCACATGGGGGGCCATGCCCAGCGACGTGCAGTTCACCACCAGCGGCGCGCGTGCGGCGTCGCCCAGCTCGCCCAGCGGCACGGCGCGCAGCGTGACGTCGGGCAGGCGAGGCTGCAGCTCGGCCAGCAGCGCCAGCGCCCGCTCCAGCGAGCGGTTGGCGATCACCACCTCCGCCGCGCCCAGGCCGCTCAACCCAAAGAGCACGGCGCGCGCCGAACCGCCCGCGCCCAGCACCAGCACCTGCTTGCCCGCCACCTCCACGCCGTGCGCCACCAGGTCAGCGGCAAAACCGGCGCCGTCGGTGTTGTCGCCCAGCAGCGTGCCATTCGCTTCCACCACAATCAGGTTGACGGCGCCCATCGCCTGCGCCGCCGGCGTCAGCGCGTCGAGCCAGGGCAGCACCGCCTGCTTGTGCGGCACGGTAACATTGGCGCCGCGCATGCCCAGCGCGCGCAGGCCCAGCACCGCCTCGCCCACGCGCCCGGCAACGCTGGTGTTGCCGGCCGGCGGCGCCACCGGCAGCGGCACATACGCCCAGTTCAGCCCCAACGCGGCAAAGGCGGCGTTGTGCATGGCCGGGCTGCGGCTATGGCCCACCGGCCAACCGATCAGGCCGACGAGCTGCGTGTGCGCGCCCGGCGCCCTTGGCTGACGCGCAACTGCAGCCTCAGTCATGGAGGACAAGCTCTGCCCCCAGCGCCTGCAGCGTGTACTCAAAGCCGGGGAAGCTGTCGCCCGTCACCTCGGCGCCGAAGACCGTAGTGCTGCCCGTGGCGACCAGACCAGCGACTGCCATCGCCATCGCCAGGCGGTGGTCGCCCTGGCTTTCGGTGGGCGCGCCCCGCAGCGGCGTCGGCCCCTCGATGATCAGCCCGTCCTGCGTCGGCTCGATCTTCGCCCCCATCTTGCGCAGTTCGGCGACGGTGGTGGCGATGCGGTCGGTCTCCTTCACGCGCAGCTCGCCGGCGTCGCGGATCACGGTCGAACCCGTGGCCTGGGTCGCCGCTACGGCAAGGATGGGCAGCTCGTCGATCATGGTCACGATGCGCTCGCCGCCAAAGGTGGCAGCGGTGAGGGGTGCGGCGCGCACCTCCAGATCGGCCACCGGCTCGCCTGCCTGCTCGCGCGGGTTGTGCGCCACGATGTTTGCACCCATGGCGAGCAGCGCATCGACGATGCCCGTACGCGTTGGATTCACCCCCACGCTCTGAATCAGGATGCGGCTGCCGGGCACCAGGCTCGCCGCCACCAGCAGAAAAGCGGCCGACGACGGGTCGCCCGGCACCGTCATGTCCAGCGCCTGCAGCGGCGCGGAGGGCGACTCGCAGATCACGGTGCGCCCCAGCACCTGCACGGGGGCGCCCATCGCCGCCAGCATGCGCTCGGTGTGGTCGCGCGCCGGCCCCGGCTCGCGCACCAGCATCAGCCCGCCGGCGTAGAGCCCGGCCAGCAGCAGGCAACTCTTGACCTGGGCGCTGGCCACCGGCATGTCGTATTCAAAGCCGCGCAGGCGCGCCGGGCGAATCCCCAGCGGCGCGTAGTTTCCGCCCTGGCGGCCCAGAATGTCGGCGCCCATCGTGCGCAGCGGCGTCACAATGCGGCCCATGGGGCGGCGGCGAATCTGGTCGCTGCCGCTCAGGAAGGAGGTGAAGCTCTGCCCCGCCAACAGCCCGGTGAGCAGGCGGATCGTCGTGCCCGAGTTGGCGCAGTCGAGCACACCGGCAGGTTCCTGCAGGCCGCGCAGCCCGCGCCCGTGCACAATCAGCTCGGTGGGCGAGACGATCTCGACCTGCACGCCCAGCGCGCGCATGACGCTGACGGTGGCGCGGCAGTCGGCGCCGTCGAGAAAGTTGCGCACGCGCGTCGCACCTTCGGCAATGGCGCCAAACATCACAGCGCGGTGGCTGATCGACTTGTCGCCCGGCACGCTGCAGTGGCCTGTGAGCGCTGCGCCGGGTCGAACGGTAAGGCGGGTCATACGCGGGGGCGTCCTCTCAATGATTTTGCGGCGTGACAAGGGGCGATGGTGTTCGAGCAAGAGCGATGGGCCGGCGGCGCAGGCGCAGCAGATTGGCCAGCATGCCGGCCAGAAAGAGCCAGAGCAGCGCTTCGACCACAAAGCGGAAGCGCTCGTTCTCGCCGAATTCGAAGAGCGAGGAGACCAGCGCCGTGTAGAGCAGCAGCCCAGCTGCCAGCAGCGCCGCCGGTTCGCTGCGCACGAAGCCGGCCGGCGCCTCTTCCTGCCGCCGGCGCGCAGCCCACCAGAGCAGGAAGAGCAGCAGTGCCAGCGGCAGCAAGAACGCAGTGACCGATCCGAAACGGGCCAGCCACGGACGCGCCACCAGCAGCTCGTCGGCGGCCAGCCAGGCAGAGGGGAGCCGCGCGCGGTTTGTCTCCAGATGGTCGTAGGTGGCCGGCGGGCGGTTGAAGCGGGCGTAAGCCGCCGCCACCGTGCCAAGCGCCCGCGCCGGATTGTGCAGGAGCAGAGCGCGGGCGTCGCGGCCGTACTGCGCTGCCACCTCGACCATGGCCAGGTTGCCGAAGTCCTCTACCTGCAGCGCCGGAACGTCGCTCGCCGCCGCATAGCCGTAGGGCCGGTAGGCGGCGGGCAGGCTGAAGGCGTCGACCTGCGCCACCATCTGCGAGATGACGCCGCTCTCGGCCAGCGCCGCCAGCTCCTCGCCGCTGTAGGGAGCAGAGGCGACGCGCCAGACGTTCATGCCGCCCCAACTGCCGGCGCCAAAGAAGCCGAAGATCAGCGCGTTCTTGCCGCTCCAGAGCAGCAGCGGCGCGCAGAGCAGCAGCCCCAGCAGCAGCGTGCGCCGCCGGTGCTGCGCCGCAAACGCCGCCAGCCCCGCCGCCGCAATCGGCAGCAGCAGGTGGAACGAGGTGCGCGTGAGCGAGAGCGCAACCAGCGCCGCCACACCGCTCAGCAGCCATCCCTCGCCCCCACCCAGCGTGCGGCGAGCAAAGCACCAGAGCGCCAGCGTCAGCCAGAAGAGCGAAAGCACTTCGTAGAGCGGGTAGAACTCGTAGAGCAACAGCGAGGCGGAGAGCGCCAGCAGCAGCGCCGCCACCGCCGCCGCCGAACGCGGCAGCCCCAGCGCGCGCCCGATCGCGTAGTGCATTCCCGCCACTAGTGTGCCCAGCGCCACATTCGCCCAGGCCAGCGCCGCCAGCGCCCCATCGCCTGCCGTGCGCAGAAAGAGCGCGCCCCACAGGTTGAAGAGCGGCGGCTGCGTGTGCAGGTAGAGCAGCGCCTGGGCCAGGTTGCCACGCAGCTGTTCGGCGGGCAGCGTCTGCCAGAAGTAGTCCCACGTGGCGCGCTGCGGGTCGGCGTCCACACGCAGCCCCCAAAGACCCCAGGCGAGCGCCACCACAAGCAGGTGCAGCGCCATGGCTGCGAGCGGCGCCGACCAATCCAGCCAGTGCCGCGCGGCAACCGGCGCACGCTGCGCGGGGATCAGGGTTGCCGGCGCCGGTTGCAGTTGGGTGCTCATGCCTGGCGCCAGCGGCTGCGCGCCAGTTGCGAGCGGGCAAGCTTGGCGCAGAGGCCGGCCTCGTCGCCCCGCGCCAGCAGCTCGTGCAGCTCGTCCAGGTGGCGGCCCATCGCTTCCACCTGGGCCAGTACCTCGCGTCGGTTGGTCATCAGAATGTCGAGGAACATCGCCGTGTCCGAGGCGGCCACGCGGCTGGTGTCGCGGAAGCCGCCGGCCGCCAGCCGCCAGAGCGCCGGATCGGCCTCGGCGTTGTCGGCCACGGCAGCCACCAGCGCGCTGGCCACCAGATAGGGCAGGTGGCTGATCGAGGCCACCATGTGGTCGTGCCGCTCGGCCTCAAGCACCAGCGGGCGGGCGCCCACGGCACGCGCCAGCTCGCTCGCCAGCTCCAGCGCCTCGGGTGAGGTGCGCGGCAGCGGCGAGAGCACCCAGGGCGCGTTCACGTAGAGCCCCTCCACCGCCGCCTCGAAGCCGGCCGATTCCTTGCCGCACATGGGGTGGCCACCCACCGGTTGCACGCCGGCCGGCAGTTCCTGCATGGCGCGCACAATCTCGGCCTTGGTGCTGCCCATGTCCATCACCAGCGCGCCGGGCCAAACCTGCGGCCCAATCTCGGCCAGCGTCTCCACAATCGAGCGCACGGGCGTGGCCAGGATCACGATGTCGGCGCCGAGCACGCCCGTGTGCAGGTCGTTGGTTGCCTCGTCCACCGCCTGCGAATGAAAGGCCTGCAGCACCGTATCGATGCGGCGGGCCACGCCCCGCACCTCGCGGCAGAGCTGGCGGCGCGTCAGGTCGAGGCAGAGGCTGGCGCCCATCAGCCCCAGCCCCACCACGGTGACGCTGCATTCGGCAAGCGGTTTGCTCATTACCGGGCACCAAAAACATCTGACGCAAGGGCGCGAAAGACGCCAGGGAACGCAAGGAAAAGCGAACTACAAGGAAAGACGGATTGCTAGGAACAGTGAACGTGCTGCGCCGCGGCTTGGCCCTAGATCTCGCGGCCGACGGCCGTGGCCACGCCGCGCAGCCCCTGCATCAGGGCGGCGAAGCGCTCGAACGTGATGCTCTGCGGGCCGTCGCTCCAGGCGCGCGCTGGGTCCGGATGCACCTCGATCATCAACGCATCGGCGCCGGCGGCCACCGAAGCGCGCGCGATCGGCTCGATCAGGTTGGCGGCGCCGGTGCCGTGCGCAGGGTCGGCCACCACGGGCAGGTGGGTCAGCTCCTTGAGCACAGGAATGGCGTTGATGTCGAAGGTGTTGCGCGTTGCCGTCTCAAAGGTGCGAATGCCCCGTTCGCAGAGCATCACCTGCATGTTGCCGCCGCTGAGGATATACTCGGCGCTCATCAGCAGTTCCTGAATCGTGCCGCTGATGCCGCGCTTGAGGAAGACCGGCTTGCTTACCTTGCCCAGCGCCTTGAGCAGGCTGTAGTTCTGCGTGTTGCGAGCGCCTACCTGGAAGATGTCGGTGTATTCGTTCACCACCTCGATGTCTTCGGTGCCCATCACTTCGGTGATGATCGGCAGGCCGGTCTGCTCACGCGCCTCGGCCAGGTACTTCAGCCCCTCTTCGCCCAGCCCCTGAAAGGCATAGGGGCTGCTGCGCGGCTTGTAGGCGCCGCCGCGCAGGATGGTCGCGCCCGCCTCCTTGACGGCGTGCGCCGTCTCGAGGATCATCGCACGCCCCTCCACGCTGCAGGGGCCGGCCATCACCACCACCCGTTTGCCGCCGATCGCCACCCCGTTCACATGCAGCACGCTGTCCATCTGCGTGAAGTCGCGGCTGGCCATCCGATAGGGGCGCATGACGCGCATGGCCTTTTCGACGCCGCCCATCACGGTGAAGCTGTCTTCGCTCAGCTCGTGCTCGTTGGCGCCGATGATGCCGATAATCGTGCGCGCCTCGCCCCGGCTCAGGTGCACCTTGTAGCCGAGCTCCTCCACACGCCGCACCACGCCGTCGATCTCTGCTGCGGGTGCGCCCTGCTTCATCACCACGATCATGGCTTACCACTCCTTCATGGAACTGCTTGACGCAAGGGCGCAAGGACAAAGAAAGAAGAAGGACGCAAGGAAAAGCTACAGCAGGGGCAGGCTTCGCTTCTGCGCCCCGCCGGAACCCGGATCAGGCTGGCTGGGCGGCGGGCAGCGTGGCCAGCGTGCGGTCGACGGCGGCGGCAATGCGGCGCACGTCCACCATCAAGCTGCTGAACTCCTCCAGCGTCAGGCTTTGGCGCCCGTCGCTCACTGCCTTGTCGGGGTCGGGATGCACCTCGAGGATCAGCGCGTCGGCGCCGGCGGCGATGGCGGCCTTGCTCATCGCCGGCACCAGCTCGCGCAACCCGGTACCGTGCGAGGGATCCGCCACCACGGGCAGGTGGCTCGACTGCTTGAGCACGGGCACGGCGTTGAGGTCGAAGGTGTTGCGCGTGGCCGTCTCGTAGGTGCGGATGCCGCGCTCGCAGAGCATGACGTTGTAGTTGCCGTTGCTCACAATATACTCGGCGCACATCAGCAGCTCCTTGATCATGCCGCTAATGCCGCGCTTGAGCATGACCGGCCGCTTGACCTTGCCCACCGCCTGCAGCAGACCGTAGTTCTGCATGTTGCGGGCGCCAATCTGCAGGATGTCGGCGTATTCGGCCACCATCTGCACCTGCTCCTCGCGCATCACTTCGGTGATGATGGGCAGGCCGGTGACCTCGCGCGCCTCGGCCATGTACTCGAGCCCCTTCAACCCCAGCCCCTGGAAGTCATAGGGGCTGGTGCGCGGCTTGAAGGCGCCGCCGCGCAGGATGGTCGCGCCTGCCTCCTTCACCGCCTGCGCGATCTCGATGATCTGGCTGCGGCTCTCCACGCTGCAGGGGCCGGCCATCACCACCAGGTCGGTGCCGCCGACCTTGACGACGCCCGAGATGTCGATCACCGTGTTGTCGGGGCGCGTGGAGCGGCTGGCGAGCTTGTAGGGCTCCTGAATGCGCAGCGTCTGCAGCACGCCCGCCATGACGTCGAAGGTCTCGCGGTTGATGCCCGTGAGGTCCCCCACCAGCGCCACCACGGTGCGGCTCTCGCCGTAGATGGGATGGGTCTTCAGCCCAAGCTGTTCGGCCTTGCGAATCACGGCGCCAATCTCGGCGGCCGTGGCGCCGGGTTTCATTATGACGATCATGCGAGCTTCTCCTCACTCCAAATGGGCAGGCGGACGGTCGAATGGATGGGCGGTGGGGCGGGACCGCCGGTTCGGTTCAGATTTGCAGCAGCTGGCTCTGGGCGGCGGCCTCTTCCTGCGCGATCGGCGCCGCCGGGTAGGAGCCCAGCAGCTTGACGAAGGCGGCCTGGCTCAGCAGGCGAATCATGGCGTCGGCCGCCGGCGGATCCTGCCAGTGGCCGTCGAAGTCAAGGTAGAAGACATACTGCCACGGTTTGCCGCGCCGCGGGCGGCTTTCGATCTTGCAGAGGTTAATGCGGCGCGTGGCAAAGGTTTCGAGCGCCGCAAAGAGCGCGCCCGGCGTGTTGGGCACGGCGAAGACGAGCGAGGTCTTGGCGCGCTCGGGGCGGGGCGCTTCCTCGCGGCTCACCACAAAGAAGCGCGTGTGGTTGTTGTGCAGGTCCTCGATGCCCTCTTCCACAATCTCCAGCCCATAGCTCTGCGCGGCCAGGCGGCTGGCGATGACGCCGACGCCAGGCGCCGGGTTCTGCGCCAGGTCGCGCGCGCTGCCCGCCGTGTCGTACCAGGGCACCGCCTTGAAGCCGTGGCGGTTGAGGTACTGCTCGCACTGGGCCAGCGCCTGCGGGTGGCTGCGCACCTCGCCGATCCGGCCGGCCTGGCCGGGGAGGGTCATCAAGCTGTGGCGCACGCGCAGCCGGATTTCGCCCACCACCTTCAGGTCGTGGTCCAGCAGCAGGTCGTACGACTTGTTGATGCTGCCCGCGGTCGAGTTCTCCACCGGCACGACGCCGTAGGTCGCCTGCCCCTGCTCGACGGCGGTGAAGATGGTGTCGATCGCCGGGCAGGGCAACGTGGTGACGTCGGCGCCGAAGTGGCTGCGGGCCGCCTCCTCTGAATAGGCGCCATGCTCGCCCTGGAAGGCGACCACGATCTGCCCGCCCAGCGGCGCATCGGTTGCCGGCGCGCCCTGCTGCGTAACGCTCTGCTCAAGTGCCATACTCGCTCCTCACGTGCGCCGCGGCTCTCACTTCAAAGCCACCAGGTGGGCGTCAATCCAGCGGTTCAGTTCGGCCAGGTCCTCGTCGCTGAGCACCAGGCTCTTGTCGGGGCGCAGCGAGCGGGCTTCATTCAGGTAGACGTGGCGAATCTCGGTCTGCGCCTTGTCCGTGTTCCAGTGCACCAGCACACGAATGCAGCGCTGCAGCGCGCCCTCCACCACCATCTCGTGGCAGCACATCAGCGGCACCTCGATCCAGCCCAGCTGGCGCGCCGCCGTGGCCGGAAAGGCCGAGGTGATGTCGGTGGTAGTCGAGAAGGTGGCGCTGGCCACATCCTCGCTTTCGATGCCGTTGGCGCGAATCAGCGTGGCCAGCAGCTCGCGCGTGGCGTGCAGCACGCTCTCGCGGTCGACGCTGGTGACGGTGGTGGCGCCGCGCACGCCCCTGCACACAATGCTCCCCATGGTTCGATTCCGCTTCGCTGGCGCCGCGCAGCTGCTGGGCTGCGGGCAAAAAAAAGAGGGCGGGAGGCTGGTCGCCATTCCTCGCCCTTGTGGAGTCAGTGACCGGTCAGGAGCCGTGCGTCACTTGCCTCACTGCGCAGGATGGCGACAAGGTGGTAAAATAGGGATACCACGAGCCGGCAAAAGAAAACCCGCGACCAACAAGGCGCGGGTTGAAGGCGAAGTGAGCAGCCGACGGCGCAGCAACAGACACAGCCGCTGCCGGGCGGCAAGCGGTGTGCGTACCTGTTTGCAGAGTCGGTGTGGTGCGGCCGGCGGCCATCGGCAGGTTTCCAAACGGCGTGTGCGTGCACAACTGGGCTGCGGGCGTTACGGTAGCACGGAGCGCGCGCAGCTGTCAAGCGCCAGTTGCAGCAACGGTGTGTTTTGGCGAGTGGCGCGGTGCATGCCGCTGGCGACGGCACAGACAGCCATAGGATTTCCCACGTTCTCCCAGTCCTCTTCGCTGCTCATCTTTCGCGGGACGGCTTCCCCCTGCTCGCGCCCGCTCACCCATTGCGGCACAGGAGCGATTCATGATCAAGCAGCACGAAAGCTACCAGATTCTTGCCGAGCAGCTGGATGCGCAGGGCCTCGATGTCGAGGTGATCAAGGAGCGGCTCAAGAAGCAGACGATCGAGACCGCAAGCTGGGCCTATGCGAACTCCGGCACCCGCTTCAAGGCCTTCAGCTGGCCGGGCGCCGCCGTCACCACCAAAGAGAAGCTCGACGACGCCGCCATGGTCCACCGCCTCACCGGCGTCACCCCCGCCGTCGCCGTGCACATCCCGTGGGACCGTCCGGCCGATAACGATTTCAACGCCGTGCGCCAGTACGCCGAATCGCATGGCCTGCGCATCGGCGGCGTCAACCCCAACGTCTTCCAGGATGACCCCTACAAACTCGGCTCGCTGACCAACCCGGACCCCGCGATCCAGGAGCAGGCGCTCGACCACTGCATCGAGTGCATCGACATCATGCAGACGCTCAAGAGCGGCGCGCTGAGCGTCTGGCTGGGCGACGGCACCAACTACGCCGGCCAGGACGACCTGCGCGGGCGCAAGCGTCGCCTGCAGCGCAACCTGGAGGCCATCTACGCCCGCATGCCCGAAGGTTCGCGCCTCTTCCTCGAGTACAAGTTCTTCGAGCCCGCCTTCTACAGCACCGACATCGCCGACTGGGGCACCGCCTACATGCTTGCCCTGCACCTGGGCGAGAAGGCGAAGGTGCTGGTCGACCTGGGCCACCATGCCCACGGCACCAACATCGAGCAGATCGTCACCTTCCTGGTCGATGAAGGGCGGCTAGGCGGCTTCCACTTCAACAGCCGCAAGTACGCCGACGACGACCTGATCGTTGGCTCCGTCAACCCCTACGAGCTCTTCCTGATCTACAACGAGCTGGCCGCCGCCGAGGAGTGCGACGACGAGGTGGCGCGCGACACGGCGCTCAACGTCGCCTATGCGCTCGACCAGTGCCACAACATCGAGGGCAAGATCGGCGCCATCATCTACTCGATCCTCAACTGCCAGGAGGCCTACGCCCGCGCGCTCTGCGTGCCGCGCGCCGCCCTGGCCGACCTGCAACTCAACGGCAACGTGCTCGCCGCCCACAACATGCTCACCGGCGCCTACCGCACCGACGTGCGGCCGCTGCTGGCCCAGGTGCGCCACGAGATGGGCCTTGCCCCCGACCCGCTGGCCGCCTACTGGGCCAGCGGCTACGAGGAGAAGATCCGCGCCGAGCGCGGCACGGCAGCCCCCGGCGGCGGCGGTTTCCAGTAATCTTCACTGCGAACTGATTGACGCAAGGGCGCAAGGGAAGAGCTGAAACAGAAGGACGCAAGGAACTGCCACAGCAGTGAACGAAGGGAGCCGGTGCGCACGATGCGCACCGGCTCCCGCTTTTCCGTAGCAGTTGCTTTTCCTAGCGTCCTTCTGTTTTAGCTTTTCCCTTGCGCCCTTGCGTCGATCAGTTCGCCGTAGGCAGTTGCTGTTAGTCGTCGTCGCCTTCGCCCACGTATTCCCAGGGCGCGGCGGCGGTCAGGCGCTTGAGTTGGCCGGGCGTCAACGTCAGGTCGACGGCGGCCAGGCTTTCGTTGAGCTGCGCGATCGAGTTGGCGCCGATGATCGGCGAGGTCATGCCCGGCTGGGCAAGCAGCCAGGCAAGGGCCACGGCGGCGGGCGGCTTGTCCACCTCGGCGGCCACCGCCAGCAGCGCATTGAGCGCCGCCCAGCCCCGCTCGTTGGCGTAGCGATGCTGCACGCCCTTGGCGCGCAGGCTCTCGGCCGCCCCCGCGCGCGTGTACTTCCCGGTTAGGAAACCACCCCCCAGCGGGCTGTAGGGGATGATCCCCACGCCGTAGGCGGCGCAGACTGCTTTCAGCTCGCGCTCGAACTCGCCGCGGTGTACCAGGTTGTAGTGCGGCTGCACGCTGTCGAAGCGCGCCAGGTTGTGGTGCGTGCTTGTCCAAAGCGCCTCAGTCAGTTCCCAGCCGCTGTAGTTGCTGCAGCCCAGGTAGCGCACCTTGCCCGCCTTCACCAGCTCGGTCAGCGCCTCGAGCGTCTCCTCGATTGGGGTCTGCTCGTCGGTCCAGTGCGTCTGGTAGAGGTCGATGGAATCAGTCTGCAGGCGGCGCAGCGAATCGTCGCAGGCGCGAATGAGGTGGGCGCGGCTGAGCCCTTCGCCGGTGGGGCCGGGCCACATGCGGGCGCGCGCCTTGGTGGCGACGACGAGGTCGCGCCGGTTGCCGCGCGCCTGCATCCAGCGGCCGATCACCTCCTCGGCCACGCCGCCGGGGTTGCCGGGCGCCCAGTTCGAGTACATGTCGGCCGTATCGATGAAGTTGCCGCCGGCCGCCACAAAGGCATCCATCACCTGCCAGCCGGTGGCCTCGTCGGTCGTCCAGCCCCACTGCATTGTGCCCAGACAGAGCTCCGAAACCTGCAGCCCCGTCCGCCCCAGCCGCCGATTGTTCATCCCATCCTCCCTCTCTTGGCTCGCATCAATCTAGCCCTTCCTGCGCCGGTGCAAAGTCCGCAGGCGCAGTCTTCTCGCTTCTCGCTTCTCGATCGCGTCTACTCAACGACGAGAACCTCGCCCAGGTCCACATAATCCGCCGCAGGGGCGCCCGCCGCGTCGAGTGTGGGCAGGCGCGCGCCGTCGGCCAGCGTGTAGAGGCCAACCAAGAGGTGGTAGGCGCCCGGCGGCGCGTCGGGCGCCACCTCGATGCGGTGGGGGTCGGCAATGCGGTCGCCGGCGTTCCACTGCCAACTGAGCACTCGCCCGCAGACGGGCAGCGCGTCGCGCTGGCCCACCTTGGCGTTGGTCGCGGGGTCCACCAGGTGCAGGAAGACCGTGTACTCGGCCCCCGGCGTGCGCTCGGCCAACCACTCGAGCGTGACGTCGAGCGTGCCGCTCGGTGCAACCTCGCGGCTGGGGAGCGTGTAGCCTGCCAGGCGCAGCCCGTCGTCGAAGCGCACGTCGAGCGGCGTGGCGGCAGCCGGCGCCGGGATGCGCCCCCGCCGCCCGAAGATCAGCGTGCGGGTGAGCTCCTGAAAGGGCGCGGCAGCCGCTTCGGCGCTGCCCGCCAGATCGGGGGCGCTGCCGCCGTCGCGCGCCACAAAGATCGCCATGCGTTCGATGCCGCGTACCGTCATCCGCCCCAACAGGTCGTGGCCGCCGTTGAGCGTGGCCGCCAGCGCGGCCAGCGCGGCGTCGTCGGTCGGCTCCACCGTCTCGGTCAGCAACCAGAGCCGGGTCGGCGCCGGGCAGGCTTCGACGCCGCGCGTGTACCAGTCGGCGACCTCGGGGCGGGCATTGGTTTCGAAGCCATCGGTGAGCGTACCGTCATTGAGCAGCAGCCCCGCCGCCTTCCAGCCGTTGCGCAGCGGAAAGCCGAAGATCGCCAGCGCAGGCGGTTCGGCAAAGGGGCTCCAGAAGGCGGTGGGCTGCGCCTCGTCCCAGCGCCGCAGCCGCTCGGCCGGCGCGTCGGCAAAGAGCAGCCACGGGTAGAGAGCGAGCAAGAGCGCCAGCGCCGCCGCAGCGCCGCGCGCTGCGCGCACAAGCGCCGGCCTGCGCAGCGTGAGCCGCACATCAAGCTCTTGCAGCGCGCCGCCTGCCGCCAGCGCCAGCGGAATCTGGTAGGTGTAGACGTGCGAGTGGGGTACGGCGATCAGCACCCAGGCCAGCGCCGCCAGCGGCCCAAACCAGAGCCAGACGGTGCGCTCGCCCGGCGTCAGCCCCGGCAGCAGCGCTGCGGCCACCAGCGCGGCGGCAAGCGGCAGCGCGCTGAGGTCGCGCCCCCCCATACTCAGCCAAGCCGGCTGCGCCACGGCCAGCGCCGCCGCACCCGCCAGCAGCAGCGACGCGACCACGCCCGAATTCCGTCCCCAGCGCCTGCGCACCAGCAGCGCCGCGCCAAGCCCGACCGCCGCCGCCTGCACGATCACAAAGTAGGCGCTCGAATAGAGCACGGAGCGCTGCAGGATATCGGGCAGGGCGTTGTAGGGCGGTGCGCCACCCACGCGCGCCTCGGCCACGTAGGTGAAGGTGCGGCCAAACTCGGGGCTGCGCACAAAGGGCAGCACCCAGAGCAGCAGCAGTGCCGCGCCCGTCAGCACCGGCAGCAGGAGCGCGCGCCCCAGCCGCCCCCACGCCAGCCCCTCGGCGTGCAGCCGCCAGAGCAGCCAGAGCGCCGGCAGCGCCACGGCCGCCATGTCGAAGTGAAAGAGCAGCCCGCCCGCAGCCACAACTGCCGCCGCCAGCAGCCTGCGCCCGGGCGGCGGCGGCGCGCGGCCGGCCAGCCGCGCCTGCCGCTGTGCCTCCACCGCTCCGGCCAGGATCAGCAGCAGCGCCACGGCAGCCAGAAAGACAACGCTCTGGTACTGCACAATCCGGCCAAAGGCAACCAGGTAGCCGTTCAACGCCAGCAGCAGCGCGGCAACCAGCCCCGCGCGCGTGCCCAGCAGCCGCCGCCCCAGCAGCAGCGTGCCCGCCAGCGCCGCGAGGTTGGCTAGCGCGAAGGGCAGCCGCGCCACCGTCTCGTTGATGGCGCCGGTGAGGCCGTAGAGCGCAGCCGTCAGCAGCAGTTCGCCCGGCGGCTTCTGGTGGATGAAGGGCGTGTTTTCATAGCCCAGCAGAAGTTCACCCGCCCGCAGCAGTACGCGCGCTTCGTCGCCCTGGAACTCGCTGTAGCCGAGCCAGAGCAGGCGCAGCAGCCCGCCCACCAGCAGCACAACCACCAGCGCCGGCAGCAGCAGGCGGTCGGGCTTCTCTTCGACCTCGGCCGCGGGCGAGGCCCACAAGACCACGGCCGCACCCAGCAGGAGTGTCAGCGCCGAGAAGGCGCCCATCAGCAGCGGCTGCGAGACGGCGCCCGGCAGGTAAGCCAGCGCCAGCACCAACGGCGCCGCCAGCGACGCGCCGAGCGCCGCCGCCGCCACCGCCCGCTCGGCGCGACCGGCGAACGGGGCCGCTCCGCCCAGCAGCAGCCGCGCCGCCAGCCAGCCCGGCAGCGCCAGAACCAGCAGCAGCGCCGCCGCGGCCCGCGCCGGCAGCCAGTCGACGGCCAGCAGCGTCACCAGGCTCGCCGCAAGCAGCAGCGCGGCGGGCGCCACCCATTTCGCCCGTGTGGGCCATCCAGAGCCTTGCGCGGCGGCTATCACGGCGCCACAACCAGCGTGGCGACGAGCAGCGCGTCTTGCGGCGCCACCTCGTTGGTGAGCAGCCGCTGCCCGTCCTGCGGCGAATAGAGGCCAGCCAGCAGCACGTACTCCCCGGCAGCCGCATCGGCCGGAATGCTCAGCTCGATGGGCTGCAGGATGCGGTCGCCGGCCTCCAGGCCGCGCAGCGCGACCTCCCAGCCGTCAAACTGCGTCAGCCGCTGCTCGTGGTTCTCGCTCTCCACCACGTGCACAAAGGCCGAAATCGCCTCGCCCGTGGTGGGGGCGGGCATGGGCATCAGCGCTGCGCCCCGCCGCCAGACCAGCAGCCCGCGCAGCGTGTCGCCCGGGCGCACGGTCTGCGTCTCCAGCGCGACCACTTGCAGCGCAAAGACGCCGCCAAAGTCGGTCTCAACGGGTAGCTGCACGGCGAAGGGTGCCAGCGCCGCATCCACCTGACTCTGCGGCGCGGGCGCGCCCGCAAGCTGCGTCGCCGCCACGATCTGCGTCGCCTCGCTCTGCCGCCACTTGAGCTGCGCCGGCGTTCCCTCCACCTGCAGCGCCTCGGGCGCGCGCCGCCAGGCCTGCTCGCCTGTGATCACAAGCGGCGGGCGCGGCGCCGCCTCGGGCGGCAGGTGGTAGAGCGCGATCGAGTAGCCGGCGTGCGCCACCGGTTCAAGGGCACGGAAGGCGGCGTAGATCTCCGTCTCGCCGGGGGCATAGGCGCCGAGTTGCAGGCTGGTGGCGCTGATGGCGTACCAGCCCGGCTCGGGTGCGGCGGCGTTGAAGGCGGCCGGCTCGCGTCCGTTGACAAAGCGCAGGAAGCCAGGCAGCGGCGAGTAGCGCACGCCGTACTGCTCGGGCACGGCCTGGCCAAAGTAGGCAAGGTTGAGCTGTTCGATGCCCAGCTCATCCTGCAGCGCAGCGAGCGCCGGCAGGTCCTGCCCCCAGTCGAGATTGGAATCGACGAGCAGGTCGTCCCAGCGCGTCCAATCGCCGGCGAGCAGGTTGAAGTAAGCGTCGTGGTGGGGGAAGAAGAGCAGGGTGCTGACGATGAGCGAGGCGAGCGCCGCCGCAATCGCGCCCACGGGCCAGATGCGGCGCGGCGGAGTGACCCAGCGCACAGAGTTCGCCGCGAGCAGGCAGGCTGCCGGCAGCACGGGCAAGATGTGGCGGTAGCCGATCGTCACAAAGCCGGCAATCGCCAGCGCCAGCAACAGCAGCGCGGGCGCCCACAGCGCCGCCTGTCGCCGTCCACCACCGAACCGGATCAGCGCCGCCACGCCCGTTGCCGCAAGCAGCAGCGTGGGCAGCGGCGTCTTCAGCACCAGCGCCACCGGGAAGTAGGCCGGCGCGCCGCCCATAAAGAGCCGCCCAAGCAGGAAGTTCGGGTGCTCCGTCTCGAGCAGGCCGCGCAGCGTGTTGACCACGTTGAGCGCATAGAAGCGCAGCGGCAGCCAGAGCTGCACGCCGCCCAGGTTGATCGCGCCGCCCTCAAAGCGGTAGAGCGCCCAGAGCGCCACGGCCGCCGTTGCGCCCATCAGCAGCAGGTCGAGCGCACGGCGGCCCACGTTGGCGCGCAGGCCGGGGTGGATCAGCAGCACCAGCAGCGCCGCGGGCCAGATGAGCAGCCCATTGTACTTGGCCCCCATCGCCGCACCGGCGCAGAGGCCCGCCGCCACGATCGCCCACCGGCTGCCCCCCTCCAGCCGCCGCCAAAGCGCCCAGAGCGCCAGCAGCAGGAAGAGCGTGACGCCGATGTCGGTCGTCACCTGGCGGCTGTTGGCGATCAGGTTGGGGTCGAAGGCGGCCAGCGTCGCCGCCACCAGCCCGCCCCATACGCCCACCAGCGCCCGCCCCCACAGGAAGACGGCAACCACCAGCAGCGCGCCGAGCAGGATCACCATGCGCCGCGCCGCGACCAGCATCTGCGGCCCGCGCGGGGCGTTGGCGCGCCAAACAAATTCGTCAGCAAAGATATGGCGGTTGGCCGCCTGCCACTGCTCCGACTCGAGCGGCAGCACGATCTGCGCATCGCCCAGCAGCGGCAGTGCGGCAAGCATCCCCACCAGCGGAGGATGGGTGGTGGCCAGGCGAAAATCGCCCGTCTTGAGGTAGCTGTAGCCGGCGGCGAGGTGGTACTGCTCGTCAAACGAGCCGGACTTCTGCGGCGAGGCCAGCCAGGCCATGCCCACAAAGGCCGCCACGAGTACGGCCAGTGTGATCCACGCCCACCACGGCGTGCTCGTCCCCTTTGGCGCCGGGCGGGGCTGCGGAGTCGCGCTCATCGCAGGACGCGCGCCTCGCCGTCGCGACGGGTGATGCGGCGCTGGTCCATCTCCTCGAGCAGCGGCTGCACATATTTGCGGCTGCTGCCGAGCAGGTCGCGCGCCTCGGCCAGCGTCAGGCTGCCCCGACTGCGCAGCGCCTCGACCACCCGTTCCATCATCGCCTCGGCGTCCTCGCGCCGCAAGAGCACATCTGCGCCCAACCGCACCAGCACACGCTGCGCCAACAGCCAGTCGAGCAGTTCAGCATCGCCGCCCAGCAGCGCCAGCGTATCGGGCAGGTTGGGCGGCGCGCTGGGCGCCGTGGCAAAGGCGGCCAGGGTGCGTGCGAGCGCCTCCTGCTGCAGCGGCGTTGGCTCGGGCGCAAAGCCGGCCAGCCGCACGCTGCTCTCATCGACGGCAACCGTCCCCTCGGCCGCGGCCGCTTCGAGCAGCAGAGCCAGCGTGCGCGGCGTGGGCTGGGTTGCGTCCCCGCGCGCCCCGCGCAGAATGGGCGCGAGCGGGCTGCGCAGTTCGGCGCGCGGCATGCCGGCGCGCAGCGGCCAGGTCTCATGGTACGCCGTTACCGTCGCGCGCAGCGTGCCCAGCAGCCGCTGCCAGGTCGCCTCTGCCAGCAGCAGCGGCTCGCCAGGGGCGGGCAGGGCGCGCAGCTCACCCTTCTGCAGCAGTTCCGCCAGCGCGGCTACAAAAAGCTCCTCCTCGAGCGGCAGCTGGCCAGCGAGTTGGCGCGGGCTTTGCAGCGGCGCGTCGAGCAGGGCGTCCAGCAGCAGCGCATCGGGCGCACCGCGGGCCAGCGTTGCAAAGCGGCTCAGCGTGGCAGGGGCAAAGCGGCGCCAGCGGCGGCCCGGCGCCGTGTGCAGGATGCGTCCGCCGGCCACTGTGGCGCTGGGCGAGGGCAGGCGCAGGATCAGCCGGTCGCCCACGGCGGCGGCAACCGGGCGCGCCAGCCGCAACTGTACCCAGCCGCTCTGCCCCGGCTGCAGCGCCTCGACGCCGATTAGCCGCACGTGCGCAGGACTCTCACTGGCGCCCACAAAGAGGTCGACGGCGTGGTTATGGTGCAGCGCCGGCGCGCCGGGCAGCACACGCAGTTCAACGTCGAGCAGCGTGGAGGGCACGAGCGCTCCGGGCAGTGCAACCACGTCGCCGCGCCGCAGCTGCTGCAGCTCCACGCCGCTGAGGTTGATCGCGACCCGGCTGCCCGGTTCGGCGCGCTGCAGCGGCTGCCGGTGGCGCTGCAGGCCGCGCACGCGCGCTGGAAGGCCGGCCGGCAGAATCTCGACGCGCGCGCCTACCTCCAGCGCGCCGTCGAGCAGCGTGCCGGTGACCACCACGCCAAAGCCCGGCAGCGCGAAGGCGCGGTCCACCGGCAGGCGTGGCTTGCCCCAGTCGCGCCGGGTCGGCAAGCCGGCCAACTGCGCAGCCAGCGCCGCGCGCAGTTCATCCAGCCCGGCGCCCGTGGCCGCGCTCACACGTACAATGGGCGCGCCGGCCAGCGCCGTGCCCTGCAGCAGGCCCGCGACCTCCAGTTCGAGCAGCTCCAGCCACTCGGGGTCGTCAATCAGGTCAATCTTGGTGAGCGCCACCACGGCGGTGGGCGCGTGCAGCAGGTCCAGGATCGCCAGATGTTCGCGCGTCTGCGGCATGGCGCCTTCGTCGGCGGCGATGACAAGCAGCGCGGCGTCGATCCCGCCCACGCCGGCGAGCATGTTCTTGATGAAGTCGATATGGCCCGGCACATCGACGATGCCCACACTCTCACCGGTCTCACCCGCCGCCCCTGCCGGTGCGGGCAGCTGCATCCAGGCAAAGCCCAGATCGATCGTCATGCCGCGTGCCTTCTCCTCCTGCAGCCGGTCGGGGTCGATGCCGGTGAGGGCGCGCACGAGTGTGGATTTGCCGTGGTCGACGTGGCCTGCGGTGCCGATGACGCGCATGTTGGGGACCGAGAATCGAGAAGCTGTCGAGAAGCGAGAAGCGAGCCCGGGCGCCGGGGCAGTCTTCTCGCTTCTCGCTTCTCGCTTCTCGATCGTTAACCGTCTAGCTCTTGCCGTTGGTGGCCGGCGCTTCGCCGCTGACAATGCCGGGCGTGCGGCGCGCCTGCTGCTGGTTGGCAAAGAGCTCGGCGTTGCGGCGCTGGCGCGTCCACTCCTCTTCCATCGTGCGCAGCTTGTCGTCGCGCTCGCGCACCGTCTTCTGGATGCCTTCGAGCCAGGCCTGCGCGTTGGAGAGGAAGTAGTTGCTGTAGCTCTCCTGCAGCTTCCAGATCTGCTGCAGCATCGCCTCGTGCACCTTCAAATCGTGCGCCAGCGGCGGGAAGCGCTCCACCACCTCGCGATTGTACTTCTCCTGCTCGGACCACAAATGCTCCAGCCGCAGTTCGCTCTTGCGCCGCTTCTTCTCAAAGTCCTCGCGGAACTCGTCCATCTCGCGTCGGATGCGCTCTTCGGCCAGCCGCTGCAGCTCCTGCACCTGGCTCTGCTCGCGCAAGATCATGTCCTTGAAGTCCTGCATCTCGTTCACCGAGCGGCGGCTTATCTCAATCTGCTGGGCGTAGCTCTGCATGCGCTCGTAGGTCTGCTGCACCAGCCCCTTCTGCTCGTTGATCGTCTCTTGCCAGCGTGCAATCAGCTGCTCGCGGTCCACCAGCGTGCCGCGCACCTTGTCCATAAAGGTGGTCATCTGCTCGCGCAGCTGCTCGACGGAGGCGGGGATCTTGTCGCTGCCGGCAAGGCCCTTGCGCAGCGTCTCCTCGAGCAGGGGCAGGCGGCCGGCGAGCGCCTCGCTGCGCTTGAAGAGCTCAACCGTCTCCTGCTGCAGCTGGGCGATGCGCTTGGTGTCGCTGGTGCGCTGCTCCGAAAGGAAGGGAATCTGGCGCGTGCGCTCCTCAACTTCTTTGGCCAGGCCGCCCACCTGGTTACGCACGCCCATGATCAGCTCCGAGAGGCGAATGTCCTCGACGGCGCGCACCTCGATCGCCTCTTCCAGGCGCGCGATGCGCGGCAGGTCGCGGCGCACCTCGCTCAGCTCGCGGCTCACCACTTCGCGGTCGGCCAGGCGTGTGCGCTCGAGCTCGCGCTGCAAGTTGGTGCGCTGGTCGGCGTCGCGGTCCACCAGCGCGGTCAGCTCGGACTTGGTGTTGTTGATCGCCTGCTCCACCTGGTTGAAGCGCACAAGCTGGCTCTGCGTCTGTGCCAGCCGCCCTTCAACATCCTGAATGCGGCGCGCCTGCTCGATAATGTCGGCCGATTGGCTTTCGATGCGCTGCTGCAGGCGGGCGATCTCGGCCCGGTCGCGCCGGTGTTCTTCGTCCAGCCAGTTCACCATCTGGGCAAGTTGTGCAACATCCATGGTTGGTTCCTTCGATCAACGGCTTCGACTGCGGGCAGGCGGCTGGCAGGCGGGAAAGCAGCAGGGAGCGCGGGAAAAGAGCAGCGCGGGTGCGCGGAATTTCAGAAGTTCAGCAGGGCAGACGTGCAGCAGCGCAGACGCAGGTGCGGCCGGCTGCGCGCCAAGTATACCATCGGCGCGCGCCCCTCCCAAAGAGGAGGCGCGTTTTGGGGCGGCCACCGCGCCTGACCTGCAACAGCGTATGCCGACGCGCCCGTTACGCCGTGAGTTTGACCTGCTTCCCATGCCCCATTACAATGGCCCTCATCCACGCCATCGCCGCGTGCGAGCCCCGTAATCCCAGGACACCCAAGGCGAATGCGAATCGGCGTCGATGCCCGCCTCATGCATCACCAAAAGGCGGGCATCAGCAAGTACACCTGGCACCTCCTCAAGGCGCTACAAGACGTCGATCTCGACGACGAGTTCACCGTTTTTCAGCACCGCAAACACCAATCGCCTGTAATAGAGGGCGGCAAGTTTCGTCGCGCCACCCTCTTTGCACCCGTACACACGCGGCTCGAACAGTTCCTGCTCCCCCTCGAGCTGCTGCGCTTCAACCTCGACCTGCTGCACGCCACCGATTTTGTCCCGCCGCTGCGCACGCACCTGCCCACTGTGATCACGGTGCATGACCTCGCGTTTCTGCACTACCCGCACTTCCTCACCGCGACCAGCGCCGCGTACTACGGCCAAATTGACCGCGCGGTGCGCTCGGCCAAGGCGGTGATTGTGCCCAGCGAGAGCACAAAGCTCGACGTGATGGCCATGCTGGGCGTGCCCATCAACAAGATCACCGTCATTTACGAGGCGGCCGCCGAGAGCTTTACCCCCATGCCGCGCGAACAGGCGCTGGCTTATGTGCAGCAGCACTACGGCCTGCCCGAATCCTACATGTTCTTCGTCGGCACCATCGAGCCGCGCAAGAACATCAGCGGCCTGCTCGAAGCCTTTCACCTGCTGCGCACCCAGTACAACGTGCAGGAGACGACGCTGGCGATTGCCGGCGGCAAGGGCTGGCTCTTTGACGAGACGCTGGAGACGGTGGAAAAGCTTGGCCTGCGCGGCCGCGTGCGCTTTCTGGATCGTGTGAGCGATGAGGCGCTGCACCACCTCTACGCCGCCGCGCGCTGCCACGTACACCCTGCCTTCTACGAGGGCTTCGGCCTGCCCCCGCTCGAAGCCATGGCCTGCGGCACGCCGACGATCGTCAGCAACGTCAGCAGCCTGCCCGAGGTGGTGCAGGACGCCGCACTGCTGGTCGATCCCAACAACCCCGAAGAGATCGCCGTCGCCATGCATCGCCTGCTGGCCGACGACGCCCTGCACGCCGAGCTGCGCACCAAGGGCTTGCAGCGCGCCCAGTGCTTTAGCTGGCGGCGCGCCGCCCTGGCCACGCTCGACGTCTACCGGCGCGTGGCCGACAAGCCCACCACCGTCACGCGTGCCAATCCCGGCGCGACTGCGCCATGAGGCGCACCCCCAGCCCGCGCCCCCGCGCATGAAGATCCTGCTGCTCACCCCCCATCTGCCCGAACCGGCGCGACAGGGCACTGCCCTGCGCAACGGCGCGCTGCTGCGCCACCTGGGCGCCCGCCACACGGTGGACCTGCTGACCTTTCTCGCCCCCGGCGAAGCGCTGCACCCCGACAACGCGCTCCACACGTGGTGCCGGCGCGTGGCCGCCCTGCCCCAGCCCGAACGCTCCACCACAACGCGTCTGCGCAGCCTCTTTACCACGCTGCGGCCCGACATGGCGCTGCGGCTCGAGTCGCCGGCCATGCATGCCCTGCTTGCGCGGTGGCTAGCCGAAGCCGCATCAGAGCCCGGCGGCGGCTACGACGTTGTGCAGGCCGAAGGGATCGAGATGGCGCCCTATGCCTTGCAGGCGGTCGCTATCAGTGCGCCTGCGGGCGCAGTGCGCGTGGTCTTCGACGACCACAACTGCGAGTACCTGCTGCAGAAGCGCAACGCGTTGACCGACCTGCGCCAGTCGCTGCGGCGGCCGCAGCGGATTCCCGCCGCCCTCTACAGCCTGGTGCAGTGGCCCAAGCTGCGCCGCTACGAAGCGCAGGCCTGCCGCGCCGCCGATGCCGTGCTCGCCGTCAGCGAGGCCGACGCCGCCGCGCTGCGTGCGCTTGGCGAAGGCGGGCGCCGCCCCATCCAACCGACGGTGATCACCAACGGCATCGACCTCGAGAGCTACGTTCCGGCGCCCGGCGCACAGGACGGGAACAGAGTCAGCGCTCCGTCGGCTACACTGGTCTTCACGGGCAAGATGGACTACCGGCCGAATGTGGATGCCGTGCTCTGGTTTGTGCAGGATGTGCTGCCTGCGCTGCTGGCCGTCAATCCTGCCGCGCGCCTGCAGGTGGTGGGGCGCAACCCGCACGCCCGTCTCGACGTTCTGCGCAGCAATCCGGCCGTCGAGATCACCGGCGCCGTGGACGACGTGCGCCCCTACCTCTGGGCTGCCGGCGTCTGCGTGATCCCGCTGCGGGTAGGGGGCGGCACCCGCTTCAAGGCGCTCGAGGCGCTGGCCTGCGGTGCAGTGGTCGTCAGCACGCAACTGGGCGTTGAAGGATTGGGCGCGCGCCACGGCCGCGAGCTTCTGCTGGCCGATACGCCCGCCGCCATGGTCGACGCGATCAGCACGCTGCTCGCGCCGCAGAACCAGCCGTTGCGCGCCTTTCTGGCCGGAAACGGCCGCGCCTTTGTCGAGCAGAACTACGGCTGGCCGCCGATCATCGAACGCCTCGAAGCGACCTACGCCGAAACGGCAACGGCTTCAACGCAAGGGCGCAAGGGTACAGAAGCACAGAAGGGCGCAAGGAAAAGCAAGGAACGGCAGCTGCTGAAGCACAGTTGAGTGCGCAGGACCCTTTCGACCCAGCACGTTCCATCCTCAAGAAGTGCAGCAGCGCAACATCGCTTCTCAACCGCATCCACCCTCGTCAGGAGCCTGGCCATGGCGGCAGAGTTGACACCCCGAGTGGGCTACATTGGCACCGGCTGGACCGACCGCGTCCAGATTCCAGCCTTTACGCTAGGGGGGCTCAAGGCGCAAGCGATTGCCTCGCGCAGCGTTGAAAACGCGCGGCGCGTGGCCGAAAAGTACGCCATTCCCGACGTCTACGAGAAGTGGCAGGAGCTGGTTACCTCGCCCGACGTCGACATTGTGAGCATCTGCACGCCCCCCAGCACCCACCGCGACATCGCCGTGGCCGCCCTGCGCGCCGGCAAGCATGTGCTCTGCGAAAAGCCCATGGCCTTGAACGTGGCCGAAGCCGAAGCGATGTTCGCCGCCGCTCAGGCCGCCCCCGGACAGCTTGCCATCATCGACCACGAGCTGCGCTTCCACCCGCTGCGCATGCAGCTGCGCCAAATGCTCAAGGAGAACGCCATCGGCCCCATCGTGCGCGTCGAGATCTCGCGCCTTGGCTCCGACAGGCTGAACCCGGCCACGCCCCACAACTGGTGGGCGGAGGAAGAGCAGGGCGGCGGCATGCTCGGCGCCACCGGCAGCCACCTGATCGACACCGCGCGCTGGCTTGCCGGCCGCTTCGAAGCCATCGCCGGCCAGCTGCAGATCGGCCACCCCTTTCGCACCGACAGCGACGGCCGCCGCCACCAGGTGACGGCCGACGACCACGCCGACATGCTGGTGCGCTTCAGCGGCGGCGTGCAGGGACGTCTCACCGCCAGCGGCCTCACACCCGGCGGCTATGGGCTGACGACGCTGGTGACCGGCGCGTTGGGCGCGCTCAAGCTCGACCCCGACGACAAGCTCTGGATTCAGCGCGGCGACGCCTACCCCGGCGGCGAGTGGGAGCCCGTGCGCCTGCGCTACGCCGCCGAGGACCTGAGCGGCCTGCCCAACAGCGGCCCCTTTGCCGTGGGCAGCTACTACCTGGCGCAGACGCTAGCCACCGTGCTGCCCATGGGCGACGCCGCCTTGCCCGACGCCGCCAGCTTCTACGATGGCCTGGTGGTGCAGCGTGTGCTCGATGCCGTGCGCCGCAGCGCACGCGACGGCAAGTGGCAGACGCTCTGAGGCGCATCCCCGGCGCCGGCGAGCCGTTTGGCGGACAGTTGCCCTGCGCTCGGCTTCCTTTTCCTCGAGCGCTCTCGAGTAGGTCTTGACATCACTGCTTGAAAGTGGTGTAATCCTCTCGAGTACTCGAGAGCACGGCAGATCGACGGCGATCGCGCTCGAGACGGTCCATCAGCGGCCCGACTCAGGGGGCCCACAGACGTACATCCGTTCCCAAAGGAGACAAGAACGATGGCGGCATATAAGCACAAGAACTCCAAGGGCGTCAGCTACATTCTGCACTCGCGCGAAACGACGCTGAAGAATGGCAACAAGCAGACCATCTACTTCTTCGCCAAGGAAGAGAAGGATGGCGCCCTTTCGGCGGTGCCCAAGGGCTACGTGGTGGCCGAGACGGCAAATGGCCTGCCCGTGTTGAAGAAGGGCTAGCCCCTTCGAGCCGGCAGCACAAGCAAAAGAGAATCGCCGGACGCCGCCCCGTGCGGCGTTCGGCGCGCTTGCGGCCCGTGCACGTTCGCGCAACAGAAGAGCGCGCAAAAAGCGAGAGAGCACCGTGCGGCGCTCCCTCGCTTTGCGTCTCGGTTTTCGGGCCAAGCGTCAGTGGCTGTGGCCCGCGCCATGCACGTGGCCGTGGTCCAGCTCGGTCGCTGTGGCCTCGCGCAGCCCCACCACCTTGACGTGGAAGTGCAGCGTCTCGCCGGCAAGCGGGTGGTTGAAATCGAGCAGCACCGTGTCGTCGTTGATCTCAACTACGTAGGCGTCGACGGGTTCGTCGTCGTCCTCCGTCTCGAGCTCAACCGGCATGCCAAGTTCGATCTCCATGCCCGGCGGGAACATCGAGAGCGGAACGAGCGAGGTGGCCTCTTCGTCATACTCGCCGTAGCCGTCGCTGGGCTCGATCACCAGGTCGCGCTCGTCGCCCACCGAAAGCCCGTACATCTCCTCTTCCAGCCCCGAGATGATCTGGCCGAAGCCCTGAATGAACTCCAGCGGGTCGTCTTCGCCGGCGCTGTCGATCATCTCCCCGTCGCTGTCGCGCAGGTCATAGGCAAGGCTGACGACCAGGTCATCTTCAACCACACGTGAGGGATTCTGCATGTCTTCTCCGGCTCAGGCGATCTTGGCAACGTTGGTTGCGGTGAGGCCCTTGGGCCCGTTTTCGACAGTGAACTCCACGCGCTGCCCTTCGGCCAGGCTCTTGAAGCCGGCGCCGGTGACGGCCGAGTAGTGGACAAAGACATCCCCACCGCCGCTATCGCGAGCGATAAATCCAAAGCCCTTGGCGTCGTTGAACCACTTGACAGTTCCGGTTTCGCGGTTGCTCATCCTGCATGTTCTCCTTAAAGCTCCTGCTGCATGCGCTGCTGTAGAATACGTGAACGGCGCGGCCTGGCCGGAAAAACAGAAGGCCGCCCGACTGATCCGTCTGGGCGGTCCGTGTGTAAAACCGGTTCAGAGCGTGCGACGTCTCACCCGAGCACTATACACGTGCGCTTTGGTGCTGTCAATAGCCGCGCGTTTTTCGATTCAGGGCGATCGCATCTTGATCAAGGCTCTCGAGCCAACTTACGCCGATCGTGCGACCGTTCGTCATGTCGCAGCATGCACCGCCTCGAGAAGCGTCATCTCGATGCAATCGCCCTGTATGGCGTTAACAGAGCGGCGCTTCGACCGCCGCAGTCAACCGGTTGGCTCCGCTTCCTGCGCGAGGAGTGGCCCTGAACGGCGCTTCCGTCTTTGCGCAGCCCCTGCTATTCTGGTCGCACCGTCAACGAGACAGTCTTCATCTCGAGGAAGCCGTAGAGGCCGGCAGTCCCCCCTTCGCGGCCCATGCCACTCTCTTTGATGCCACCAAAGGGACCCTGCGGTCCGGTTGTCAGCGTGTTCGAGTTGATTGCAATCATCCCCGCCTGCAGCGCATCGGTTACACGCGTGGCGCGGCTGATGTCGTTCGTGAAGACGTAGGCGGCCAGGCCATAGAGCGTATTGTTGGCGGCGGCGATCACCTCCTCCTCGCTCGAGAAGGAGATGATCGGCGCAACCGGACCAAAGGTCTCTTCGCTGGCAATGCGCATGTCGGGCGTAATCCCGTAGAGCACGGTTGGCGCATAGAAGTTGCCGTTGCGCAGCTCGTTGGCCACGAGCACTGCGCCGCCCGCAACCACCCTGGCGCCCTTGGCGCGTGCGTCCTCTACATGCTCGATCACCTTCTGCACCGCCGCCGGCTCGATCAGCGGGCCAATCGTGCTGGCGTCATCGATGCCATTGCCCGGCACAAGCATGCGTGCGCGTTCCGCCAGTTTTTCGGCAAAGGCGTGCGAAACCGACTCGTGCACATAGATGCGATTTGGGCAGATGCAGGTCTGGCCGGCATTGACGAACTTCTGGTTCGAGGCCGCAGCCACAGCCAGGTCAAGGTCGGCGTCGTCGAAGACAATGAATGGTGCGTGGCCGCCCAGTTCAAGACTCACCAGCTTGACCTGCCTGGCCGCGCCGGCCATCAGGAACTTGCCAACTTCGGTTGAGCCCGTAAACGAGATCTTGCGAATGGCGCGGTTGTTCAGGAACTCATCGCCAACAGGCGCCGGGTTGAGGCAGGCGATCACATTAAAGACGCCCGGCGGCAGCCCGGCATTACGGAAGAGCTCGGCCATCAGCAGCGCACTGAGCGGCGTCTGTTCGGCGGGCTTGAGCACGACCGTACAGCCGGCGGCCAGGGCGGGCGCGATCTTGCGCGTGATCATGGACGAGGGAAAATTCCACGGCGTAATCGCGCCGACGACGCCCACGGGGTGCCAACTGAGCCAGATGCGCGTGTTGGGCAGGCCGCCAGGAATGATCTCGCCGTTGATGCGTCGCGCCTCGTCGGCATACCAGTCGAGGCTGGCGACGCCCATCATCACTTCGCTGCGCGCCTCGCGCAGCGGCTTGCCTTGCTCCTCGGTAAGGATGCGGGCAAACTCGTCAGCGCGCTGCTCAAGCGCCTGCGCCATCTTGCGCAGGACGCGCGAGCGCTCCATTTGATGGGTCTTCGACCAGACGGCGAAGGCGCGCGAGGCGGCATCGATCGCCTGCTTCGCATCCTCACGATCCGAGTCGGCGACCATGGCGATTTGTTCACCCGTCGCCGGATTCGTCACTTCGAAGCGCCTGCCGGAGAGCGCCGGGTGCCACGCGCCATCGTAATAGTTGTTGTATGTGCGTCCCACTTGTCAGATTCTCCCCCATCTGTGTCGTCTGAACGTGGCGCAGAGTATAGTGGCCGAAGGTGCGCGCGTCAACACGCGCTCTTGCACGGCCCCCGAGCAAGCTTGGGGAACTGTGCAGGCGCAGGCAAGCCCAGGCTGGGCGGCGCGACTTGGGGACCACGATGGGGGCCACGAATGGAGAGACCATCGCATGAGCAGCTTTGTCCAGATTCTGGCCGCCCAGGAACGCCTGCGCGGCCACGCCCATGTCACGCCCATCCTCACCTCGCGCCGGCTGGATGCGCGCGCCGGCGCCCACATCTTGCTCAAGTGCGAGAACCTGCAACGCGTGGGCGCCTTCAAGTTTCGCGGGGCGTGGAACGCGATTGCGCAGCTCAGCGATGCGCAGCGCGCCGCCGGCGTGCTTGCCTTCTCGTCGGGCAACCATGCCCAGGCCGTGGCGCTGGCGGCGCGCGAGCTGGGCGCGCGTGCCACGGTCGTCATGCCCAGCAACGCGCCCGAAATCAAGAAGACAGCCACGCGTGGCTACGGCGCCACCATCATCGAGTACCTGCCGGCGCAGGATGACCGCGAGGCACTTGCCCGCCGCCTTGTGGAAGAGCACGGTTACGCGCTGGTGCGCCCCTACGACGACGTGCAAGTGATCGCCGGCGCCGGCACCGCCGCGCTCGAACTGCTGCAGGAAGAGGGACCGCTGGATGGGCTCTTCGTGCCGGTGGGCGGCGGCGGCCTGCTCAGCGGCAGCGCGCTGGCGGCACGCGGGCTGGCGCCGCAGTGCCGCGTTGTTGGCGTTGAGCCGGTGGTCGCCAACGACGCCGCGCAATCCTTCCGCAGTGGCACGCTGGTGGTGCAGCCCAACCCACCCACAATTGCCGACGGCACGCGCACGCCCAGCCTCGGCAGCCTCACCTTCCCGCTGATCCTGGCCAACGTCGACGAGTTCTGCGAGGTGAGCGAGGCGCAGATTCGGGCTGCGGTGCGCTATGCCTTCTACACGCTCAAGCTGGTCGTCGAGCCGTCGGGCGTGCTGGGGCTGGCGGCGGTGCTGGCCGGCGCCGCGCGCGGCATGCAGAGCGCCGGTGTGATCCTGAGTGGCGGCAACATCGACGGCGCCGTGATGCGCGAAATTCTGGCCGAGCACGACGACGACGCGTAGCGCCGGAGCGCCACTGCTCCAGACGCGGCGCAGCTGCCGATCTGCCCTGCACGCAGCGCCGCGCCTGCAGTATACTATTGCGGCGCCACGCGCGACCGCGACCGGTGCACACCGGGCAACGACGGCTGATGAAATTGACTTTATTGAACCGGTGAATGGAGCGTCGTCGTTGCGCCGGCTGGGTCCTGGGGTTTCAACCCCAGGCTAAACAAAAGCAAGCCGGCTGAAGTCCGGCTGACTCCATCAGGTCGCGCCGCCGCTGGAGTGAGTCGGCTTGAGCCGACTTGTGGTTGTTTAGCCGTGCGGCTTCAGCCCACGGACACGTCCGGCGCCCCGCTATCTCGGCGCGAAAAGGTACTCTACCAAGCTGTTTGGCGACCGCTACTCACCTGCGCTATGCGAAACAGCGGCCCCCTCCCGGCGCTCGGGTTGTCTTCTCGCTTCTCGCTTCTCGATCCTTTTCCGGATACCCTGCCAAATGCCAATCAGCACTTCATCATTCGGTGACGAGCGCGACAACCGCTACACGCAGTATCAGGCCGAGGACGAGTACGAGTCCGAAGCGCTCGAATGCGACGGCGTCTCGGCCGCGCAGGCCGAAGGTTGGCTCAAGCGGCTGGGCGGCGGCGTCGAAGAGAAGCTACGTCTCGTCAGCGGCATCGGCTGGAAGGCCGAGATCGCCGAGCGCGACGAGGGCGTCACCGTCACCTTCCGCGCCCACGACGAGTTGCTGGACGACCTGCTGCGCCGCTTTGAAGAGTGGATGGAACGGGGCGTCTGATGGCGAAGGTGACGGTGCGCGCCGGCTCCAATATCGCCTTCATCAAGTATTGGGGCGTGCAGGATGCCGCGCTGAACATTCCCCTCAGCGACTCGATCAGCATGACGCTGGCCGATGCCCACACGACAACGACGCTCGAGTGGCTGCCGCCCGCGGCGCTGGCCGAGGATTCGCTGACGCTCGACGGCGCCCTGCTTGGCCCGCGCGCCGCCGAACGGCTTGTGCGCCACCTGGACCGCATCCGCGCCCTTGCCGGCGTTGACTTGCGGGCACGCGTGGTCAGCCGCAACAACTTTCCCATGGCGTCGGGCATCGCCAGCTCGGCGTCGGGCTTCGCTGCACTTACCGTGGCGGGTTGCGCCGCGCTGGGGCTGGAGCTGGACGCCACGCGGCTTTCGGCGCTGGCGCGGCGGGGCAGCGGCTCGGCCAGCCGCAGCCTCTTCGGCGGCTTTGTGGAGTGGCAGCAGGGACACGACGACACCAGCAGCGTCGCCGCGCAGCTTGCCCCGCCAGAGTATTGGGAGCTGGTGGACATCGTCGCCGTCGTCAGCAGCGCCGCCAAGAGCGTGAGCAGCGAGCATGGCCACACGCTGGCCGCCACCAGCCCGCTCAACGGCGGCCGCATCGAGTGCCTGCCTGGCGCGCTGGCGCTGGTGCGCGAGGCGATCGCCGCCCGCGACCTTGGCCTGCTCGGCCCGCTGATCGAACGCGACGCGCTCGCCATGCACGGCGTCATGATGACGGGCACGCCCAGCCTGCTCTACTGGCAGCCGGGCACGCTCGAAGTGCTGCACGCCGTACGGCGCTGGCGCAGCGTCGACGGCATGCCTGTCTACTTCACAATCGACGCCGGCCCCAACGTCCACCTGATCTGTAACGCACAAGATGCCGACGCAGTGGTCGCCCGCCTGCATGCCGACGTCGCCGCGCTCGAACGCGTCATCGTCAGCCGACCCGGCCCCGCCCCTCAATTCCTGCAGGAGCACCTCTTCTGATGAGCGTCGAACCTACCCCCACCCCTGCCGCCGTGCGCATCATCACCACCGGCGGCACCTTCGACAAGCGCTACAACAAGCTGACGGGCGAGTTCTCCTTCGGCGAATCGCACGTGCCCGACATGCTGCGCGACGGCCAGGTGACGCTGCCCTTCGTCCTCGCCAGCGCCGACGAGCTGATCGACAGCCTGGCCATGACCGACGAGCACCGCCAACGCATCCTTGAAGCCTGCGCCGCCGCGCCCGAGAGCCAGATCGTCATCGTCCACGGCACCGACACGATGACGGCCACCGCCGCCGTGCTGGGCCGCGGCGGCTTGGCCAAGTGCATTGTGCTCACCGGCGCCATGGTGCCCTACAATATCGCCGGCTCGGACGCCGAGTTCAACCTTGGCTTTGCGCTGGCCGCCGTGCAGCTGCTGCCCCAGGGCGTCTATATCGCCATGAACGGTCACTGTTTTGACTGGGATGGCGCAGTGAAAAACAGGTCCGTCGGCCTCTTTGAGGCGCTGCCGGCGGCTGATTCCACCCATTCCGGCGCCTGAACTCGGAAAAGAGAACTTGCATGACACCCCGCACCCCGTTTGACGCCGCGCTGCAGGAGCGTATGGTGCGCTATGCGCGCATCGATTCGCAGGCGGACGACCGCTCGAGCACCAAGCCCAGCACGGCCGGCCAGTGGAATATGCTGCGCGAAGTGGAAGGCGAGCTGCGCGCAATGGGCGCGGCCGACGTTTCTGTACTTGAGCAGGGCTTTGTGCTCGCCACGGTGCCCTCGAACCTGCCCGCCGGCGAGAGTGCGCCCGTGGTTGCCTTCATGGCCCACGTGGACACGGCGCCGCAGTTCGCCGCCACCGGCGTGAAGCCACTTGTGCACCCCGCCTGGAACGGCGCCCCAATCGTGCTGCCCGATGACCCGGCGCAGGTGCTCGACCCCGCACAGAATGCGTACCTGCAGAGCAAGGTGGGCGACGACCTGATCACCGCCAGCGGCACAACGCTGCTGGGCGCCGACGACAAGGCCGGCGTGGCGATTGTGATGACGCTGGCCGAACATCTGCTGCGCACGCCCGAGCTGCGCCACGGCGCCGTGCGCATCTGCCTGACCAGCGACGAGGAGATCGGCACCGGCATCCGCCGCCTGCCGCTCGACGTGCTGGCCGCCGACGTCGGTTACACGCTCGACGGTTCGGAGCTGGGCGAGATGACCTACGAGAGCTTTTCGGCGGACAAGGCAGAGGTGAAGATCACCGGCGTCTCAATCCACCCCGGCACGGCCACAGGTGTGATGGTGAACGCCCTGCACCTGGGCGCCAAGCTGCTCGCACTGCTGCCCGCGCACACGCGCACGCCCGACACCACGCAGGGGCGCGACGGCTTCATCCACGCCACCACGCTGCGCGGCGACGCCGCCGGCTGCACCATCGGCTTCATCCTGCGCGACTTCGAACTGGCCGGCCTGCAGGCGCACGGCGACCTGCTGCGCCTTGCCTGCCAGGCCGTGCAGGCGAGCGAGCCGCGCGCCCGCATCGAGTGCACGATCAGCAACCAGTACCGCAACATGCGCTACTGGCTCGAGGCTGACATGCGCCCGGTCGACTATGCCGTCGAGGCCATGCGTCGCGCCGGCGTCGAGCCCTTCTACCGCCCCATCCGCGGCGGCACCGACGGTTCGCAGTTGACCGAGGACGGGCTGCCCACGCCCAACATCTTCTGCGGCTCGATGAACGTGCACGGCCCGCTTGAATGGGTGAGCGTGCAGGACATGGCCGCCGCCGTGCGCGTCTGCGTCGAACTGGCGCAGCGCTGGGCGGAAGCAGCGCCCGCCGCCTGAGAACATGGCACCGTGATGAAGGCGGCGTTCCGAGCCCCCTTCATTGCGTCCTTGTGCCCTCGCATTAAGCAGTTGCAGTTCTCTATCGGGAGTTACCCTTGGCAATCTCCGTCTTCGACCTCTTCAAGATCGGCATTGGCCCCTCAAGCTCGCACACGGTGGGGCCGATGAAGGCCGCGCGCCTCTTCGCCCTGGGGCTGGAAGGCGAGGACCTGCTCGAGCGCACGGCCGTGGTCGACGTCGAGCTCTTCGGCTCGCTGGGGGCCACTGGGCGCGGCCACGGCAGCGACAAGGCCGTGCTGCTCGGCCTGGAAGGGCACACGCCCGAAGCGGTGCCGATCGAACTGATCGAACCGCGCCTGGCCGAGATTCGCAGCTCGGGCACGCTGCGCCTGCTGGGCCGCCACGCGATCCCCTTTGCCGAACGCCAGGCGGTGCACATGCGCCGCACATCGCTGCCCTGGCACCCCAACGGCATGCGCTTCTCGGCCTTCGACGCCGCAGGCGACCGGCTGAGCAGCCACATCTACTACTCGGTGGGCGGCGGCTTTGTCGTTAACGGCGAGCAGGCCGGCGAGAGCGGGATGGATGACGAATCCGCGCTGCCCTACCCCTTCGAGACGGGCGACGAGCTGCTCGCGCTCTGCACGCGCAATCACCTCACCATCGCCAAGCTGATGCTCGAGAACGAGAAGAGCTGGTGCAGCGCGTTTGAAACGCGCCGCAAGCTGCTCGAAATCTGGGGCGTGATGCAGGCCTGCGTCGAGCGCGGCATCCGGGGCGGCGGCGTGCTGCCCGGCGGCATGAAGGTGCGCCGGCGCGCCGCCGAGCTCTACGCTCGCCTCAGCGCACGCGGCGAGCCCACGCTCAACGACCCGCTGACGGTGCTCGACTGGGTAAACATGTTCGCGATGGCGGTGAATGAGGAGAACGCCGCCGGCGGGCGTGTGGTCACCGCGCCCACCAACGGCGCCGCAGGCATCATCCCGGCCGTGCTGCACTACTACACCCGCTTTGTGCCCGGCGCCAACGAGGACGGCGTCGTGCGCTTCCTGCTCACGGCCGGCGCGATCGGCATCCTCTACAAGAAGAACGCTTCGATCTCGGGCGCCGACGTGGGCTGCCAGGGCGAGGTAGGCGTTGCCTGCTCGATGGCGGCGGCGGGGCTGGCCGAGGTCTGCGGCGGCACGCCGGCGCAGGTGGAGAACGCCGCCGAGATCGGCATGGAGCACAACCTGGGGCTCACCTGCGACCCCGTAGGCGGCCTCGTGCAGATCCCCTGCATCGAGCGCAACGCCATGGGCTCGATGAAGGCGATCAACGCCTGCCGCCTGGCGCTCAGCGGCGACGGCCGCCATCACGTCTCGCTCGACAAGGTGATCAAGACCATGCGCGACACCGGCGCCGACATGAAGAGCAAGTACAAGGAGACCGCCCGCGGCGGCCTTGCCGTCAACGTCATCGAATGCTGATGGCAACTACATCTGACGCAAGGGCGGTAGGGCGCCAGGGCACGCAAGGAAGAGCCAGGAACTCCCAAAGCAACGACAAGTGACTGAGGGGCAAGATTTCCGCCCAAAGAGCTTTCGTTTTTCCTTGCGTTTCCTTGCGGCCATAGCGTCTTTGCGTCAGAAGTTGCTGTGGTTGCCGCAGTTGCACCGTTTTTCACGGGTTGGACAGATTCCCAATTCGTGGTAGACTCTGACAGACAGGCTAGCCACGGTCTGCGGCCCGCGCGCTCGCGCGGCGCCCCCCGGTATGGCGAGCTGCAACCGAGCACACCGCATCTGCGCCTTCTTCGTGCGTCCGGCCTGTCCCATCCGCAGCAGCTTCTGCAGCTTCAGTACCCGCCTTCTGAACCCGACGCCGGCAGGCCGCTCCCCGTTGGTCGCATCCGTGGCTTGTCGTTTCCCACCGAAAAACAGAACCGTGAGGCTTTCGATGAAGAAGCTCCTCAACCAGCCGGCTGACTTTGTGCCCGAGATGCTCGACGGCCTGCTCAAGGCGCATCCCGACAAGCTCGCCTACGCCGGTGATGACGTCCACTGCATCGTGCGCGCCGACAGCCCTGTGCAGGGCAAGGTCGCGCTTGCCACCGGCGGCGGCTCGGGCCACCTGCCCGTCTTCCTGGGCTACGTGGGCAAGGGCATGCTCGACGGTTGCGCCGTGGGCGATGTCTTCGCCTCGCCCAGCGCCGACCAGATGTTCGAGGTCACGCAGCGCATTCACGGCGGCAAGGGCGTGGTCTACATCTACGGCAACTATGGCGGCGACGTGATGAACTTCGATATGGCCGCCGAGATGGCCGCGATGGAAGAGATCGAGGTGCGCACCGTGCTGGTGAAGGACGACGTCGCCAGTGCGCCCAAGGAGGAGGCCGGCCGCCGGCGCGGGGTGGCGGGCATGGTCTTCGCCTTCAAGGCCGCCGGCGCCATGGCCGACCAGGGCGGTTCGCTCGACGACGTGGTGCGCGTGGCCGAGAAGATTCTTGCCAACATGGGCACCATGGGCGTCGCCCTCAGCCCTGTTACCGTGCCGCGCGCCGGGCGCCCCACCTTCTCGATTGGCGAGAACGAGATGGAGATCGGCATGGGCATCCACGGCGAGCCGGGCATGAAGCGCGAGAGCCTGCAGAGCGCCGACGAGGTGACGCGGCGCATGGTCGAAGCCATCGCCGCCGACCTGCAGCTGGCCGCCGACGACCGCGTGGCCGTGATGGTCAACGGCCTGGGCGCCACGCCTCCCGAGGAGCTCTACATCATCTACCGCAAGGTGTACGACATGCTCACCGAGCTGGGCGTCAAGATTCACCGCCCCTACGTCGGCGAGTACGCAACCTCGATGGAGATGGCCGGCGCCTCGATCACCATCGCCCGCCTCGACGACGAGCTGGCGGCGTTGCTGGATCACCCGGCGCACACGCCCTTCTTCGTCCAGCTTTAGGGGTGCGCGCATGAGCATTGCCAACCAGGAGGTCGCCGCCGCCCTCGCGCGTGCGGCGCGTGCGCTGGAAGTCGAGAGTGGCCGCCTGAACGACCTTGACCAAGCGATGGGCGACGGCGACATCGGCATCACGCTCGAGAAGATTGGCGTGGCGCTGCAGGAGTACGCCGCCGGTGCGGTCGACGCCATCGACGATGTGGGCAAGTGGCTCGGCAAGGCGGGCATGGCCGCCAACAAGGCCGGCTCGTCGTCGTATGGCACGCTGCTGGCCACGGCGCTCATGCGCGCCGGCAAGGTCGTCACCGGCAAGTCTGCGCTCGAGGTCGAGGATCTGGCGCCGATGTTCACCGCCGCCGCCGAGGGCATGCAGGAGCGCGGCAAGGCCAACCTGGGCGAGAAGACAGTGCTCGACGCCATCTTCCCCGCCGCCGCCGCCTTCGCCGCCGCCATGCAGCAGGCGCCGGATCTGGCCGCCGCCGGCCGCGCCGCACTGGCCGCCGCCGAGGCAGGGCGCGACGCCGTCACCCCGCTGCGCAGCCGAGTGGGCCGCGCATCGTGGGTGGGCGAGCGCACCGAGGGGCTGGTGGACCCCGGTTGCGAGGCCTTTGTGGTCATTCTGCGCGGGCTGATCGAGGCCTGAACGCCGGCGCAGACGCTGTAGACTCTGTTTCTCCAGTTGCTTTCTCCACGTGTTTTCTCCGTCAAAGGAGAGGCCATCGCGCCGCCCCTTGCCGGTTTGCAGGTCGTGTTTCGCACATTCAGCTCGAAGGAGAGATCCAGATGCGCAAGATGCTGACCGTACTGTCGCTGCTCATGATCCTCGCACTCGTCGTAACGGCGTGCGTCGCACCGACGGCAGCCCCTGCCGCCGAAGCGCCCGCCGACGAAGCAGCCGCCGAGGCCCCGGCCGCCGGCGAAATCAACCCGGCCGACCTCGACTACACCACCGTCGTCAAGATCGCCGGCATCGGCTGGTTCAACCGCATGGAAGAGGGCGTTGTGGAGTGGGGCAGCGAGACCGGCGTCAACGCCAATCTTGTTGGCCCCGACCAGGCCGACGCGGCGCTTCAGATCCCGATCATCGAGGACCTGATCGCCCAGGGTGTGGATGCCCTCTGCGTGGTTCCGATGGACCCGGCCCAGCTGGAGCCGGTGCTGCAGAAGGCCATGGAGGCCGGCATCACCGTCGTCACGCACGAGGCCAGCAACCAGGAGAACATGGACTGGGACATCGAGGCCTTTGACAACGTGGCCTTCGGCGCCGCCCTGATGGACAAGCTCGCCGCGCTCATGGGCGAAGAGGGCGAATACGCCATCATGCTCGGCAGCCTGGGCAGCAAGACCCACATGGAGTGGATGTGGGACGGCGCCCACGCGCACCAGGTTGAGGCCTACCCGAACATGACCTTCATCGCCGAGCAGCCCTTCGAGGCCTTCGACGACCAGAACAAGGCCTACGAGACCGCCAAGGAGATTCTGGCCGCCAACCCCAACATCAAGGGCTTCATCAGCGCCGCCTCCACCGACATCCTCGGCATCGGCCAGGCTGTCGAGGAAGCGGGCTTGCAGGAGCAGGTGGCCGTCGTCGGCACCGGCCTTCCCTCGCAAGCGACTGACCTGCTGCAGTCCGGCGCAGTCGACGCCGTCGGTGGCTGGGACCCGGCCATGGCCGGCAAGGCCTGCAACCAGATCGCCCTGCGCATGGCGCGCGGCGAGGAAGTTGGCGACGGCACCGACCTGGGCATCCCGGGCTACGAGAACCTGATGCTGGTGGGCGACAACGTGCTGTACGGCGATGCAGCCGTCTTTGCCACGCTCGAGAACCTCGACCAGTACCCGTACTAATCAGTATCCGCCGGGGGAGGGCGCTGCTCTCCCCCGGCGCTTCATCTGTCGCCGCCAAAGAGTGCAGGCGCACATTCCATGCCCAACGAACTGATTCGCCTCTCCGGCATTGAAAAGTCATTCTCCGGTGTTCATGCACTGCGCTCGGTGGACCTGGTGCTGGAGCCAGGGCGCGTCCATACGCTTGTCGGAGAGAATGGCTGCGGCAAGTCCACGCTGATCAAGATCCTGTCGGGCGTCTATACGCGCGACGCAGGCGCCATCGCCATTGATGGGCGCGAGGTGACCGAGCATCGCCCGATTGACGCCATCATGGCGGGCATTCAGGTCATCTATCAGGACTTCTCACTCTTCCCCAACCTGACCGTGGCCGAAAACATCGCCATCCCGGAAGAGGTTGCCGACCGGCGCCGCGTCGTCAATTGGCGCAACACAAGACAAGTCGCCTCCCAGGCGCTAGACTTGATCCAGCTCGACCTGCCGCTCGATGCCCTGGTGGGCGATCTTTCGGTTGCCAACAAGCAGCTGATCGCAATTGCCAAGGCGCTGCGCCAGAATGCGCGCTGCATCATCATGGATGAGCCGACCAGCGCCCTGACCGAGCGCGAGATCCGCACGCTCTTCTCGGTGATTCGCGCCCTGCAGAAGAAGGGGCTCGCCTTCCTCTTCGTCAGCCACAAGCTCAACGAAGTGCTCGAGATCTCCGAGACCATCACGGTGATGCGCAACGGGCGCAACGTCAGCAGCGGCCCTGCCAGCGCGTATGATCACGCCCGCCTCGTCTACGAGATGACGGGCCAGGTGATTCGCGAAGTGGCCTACGACTTCACCCCCGACCCAACAGCGGCCCCGCTGCTGCGCGTCGAGAAGTTGAACGTCGCCCACCAACTCTTCGACGTCTCGTTCGAGTTGCGCGCCGGCGAGATCCTGGGCATTACAGGCCTGCTCGGCTCTGGCCGCACCGAGCTTGCACTTGCACTCTTCGGCATGCTGCGTCTGGACTCCGGGCACTTTTTCATCGACAACAAACCGGTGCGCATCGCGTCAACTGCCGACGCAATCTCCCACGGCTTTGGCTACGTACCGGAGGATCGGCTGACGCAAGGGCTCTTCCTCGAGCAGTCGATCGGCAACAACATCATTGTGCGCACGATTAGCCGGCTGCGCGGCCCCTCCGGCCTGGTCAAGCCCGCGCTCGTCGAGAATGAGATCGCCGAGTGGGTGGGCAAGATGCGCATCAAGACGCCCTCGCACACGCTGGCGGCCAAAACGCTCTCGGGCGGCAACCAGCAGCGCGTGGTGGTGGGCAAGTGGCTGGCCAGCGGGCCGCGCCTCATGATCCTCAACGGCCCCACCATGGGCGTGGACGTGGGCTCGAAGAACGAGCTGCACGAGCTGATCAAGCAGCTGGCGCGCGACGGGATGGCGATCCTCCTCATCTCCGACGATATCCCCGAAGTGCTGCAAACCTGCAACCGCATTCTGATGATGCGCAACGGGCGCATTGCCGACGAGATGCTGGTTTCGCAGACGAACGAGAACGAGTTGGCAGCAAAGTTGATCGAGGAGTAAGCCGTGGCCCGCATCTTTCGCAGAACCGAAGTCCTGCTCGCAATTACGCTTGCCATCATCTCGATCGCGATTGGCTACCGAAACCCGGTCTTCATCTCCACGGCCAACCTGTTCAACCTCTTGCGCGCCTCGATCGTGCTGGGCATCTTTGCCATGGGCTCGCTCATGGTCATCATCTCGGGCGGGATTGACGTCTCGTTCACGGCGATCGCCGTCTTCTCGATGTATTCGGCCAGCAAGATCCTGATTGCGCTCTATCCGGACTCGCCGGTCTGGATTGCGCTCGTGATCTCGGCCCTGATTGGCCTGGGCCTCGGCCTGATCAACGCCTTCTTCATCTCTACGTTCAACCTGCCGACGCTGATTGTGACCCTCGCCACGCTCAGCATGTTCCACGGCTTCCTGCTCTTTGTGATCGGCAACGACATCTTGCGCGACGCGCCGGCCTCCTTCACGGAGTTTGCACGCAGCGCGCTGGTCACCGTACCCACCGAGAGCGGCGGCACTTCAAGTCTGCACCCGGCGATCATCATCACGGCCATCGTCACCGTTGGCGTCTGGTTCTTTCTGGACTACACAATGCTGGGGCGCGGCGTCTACGCATTGGGCGGCTCGCGCGATGCGGCCGAGCGCGCCGGCTTCTCGATCCCAAAGATCCAGTACACGATCTATGGGCTTGTGGGGCTACTGGCCGGGATCGCGGGCATGATCTTCGGCGCACTCAACCGCCAGCCCAATCCGCAGGACATTGTGGGCACCGAGTTGACCGTGATTGCCGCTGTGGTGCTGGGCGGCGCATCGCTCACCGGCGGGCGCGGCACCGTGATGGGCACCATCCTGGGTGTGATGTTGATCGTGGTGCTGAACAACAGCCTGAACCTGATTGGGGTGCCCCCCGTGTGGCAGCGCGTGGTGGTGGGTGCGGTGATCCTGATCGGCACGGGTATCCCCGCTTTGCAGGCGCAGCGCGAAGAGCGCCGCGGCCCGCAGGTCACCGCAAGCTATGCCGAGACGCGTTCTCCCGTCGCTTCGTAGCTATTTCGAGAGTTTGGCCATGTCCAATACTGCCGCCCCAGCACCCGCTCCCCAGACTGCCGCCCAGCAGCGGATCGACCCAGCCGTCGTCCGCCTCTTTCTGATCGCGCTCGGCATCTTTGTCTTCTTCAGCATCGTCGGCTGGATCCTGGACAAGCGCTTCTTCAGCCTTGGCAACGTCGAGTCGATGGCGCTGCAAATGTCCGAGTACGGCATCCTTGCCATCGGCATCATGCTGGCCATGATCAGCGGCGGCATCGACCTCTCGATCGTCTCGATCGCCAATCTGTCCAGCATCTGCGCCGCGCTGGTGCTCACGCAGGTGACGGGCCTGCCCGAGCCTGCCCTGCTGGCGCTCGCCTTTGCGGTGTCGATGGTGGTGGGCTCCCTGTGCGGCCTCTTCAACGGCTTTCTTGTTGCGCGCGTGGGCATCCCGGCGATCCTTGCCACGCTGGGCACCTTCTCGCTCTTCTCCGGCCTCTCCTACGTAATTACCGGCGGCCCTGCTGTACGCACAAATCAACTGGCCTTTCTCGGCGGCGCCGATGTGGTGGGCATCCCCGTCCCCACGCTCATCTTCATCCTGCTGGTGGTGGTTGCCTGGTTTGTGCTGAACCGTACGGTCTACGGCTACCACCTCTACATGGTGGGCACAAACCCGCGGGCGGCGCGCTTCTCGGGCATCAACAACGCCAGAGTGCTGATCAGCACCTATTGGCTGGCGGGCCTGATGGGCGCCATGGCAGGCCTTGTCTTCATCTCGCGCGTCAATTCGGCCAAGCCCGACTACGGCGAGGCCTTTGTGCTGCAGGGTGTGTTGATTGCCATCCTCGGCGGCGTCTCCTACACGGGCGGTTTTGGCACCATTACCGGCCTGCTGCTTGCCGTCTTCAGCATCCAGTTTCTCTCCACTGGCCTCAACATGTTGATGCTGGAGCTTTCCGGGTCCAGCGCGGCAATCTTCTTCCGCAAGTTTGCGTGGGGCGCGCTGCTCCTGCTCGTCATGGTGCTCGACGTCTACGCAAAGCGCAGGCGAGCGCGTCATTCCACCTGACCTCCATCCATTCGCGCGTCGCCTGGCTGCGGCAGGTGAGGCGCAATACCAGAACAGAGTCCGTATGACGAACATTGCGTATTTGGGTCTCGGCATCATGGGGCGCGGGATGGTGGGCAACCTGCTTAAGGGCGGCCACCAAGTGGCGGTGTGGAACCGCAGCCAGGAGCGCGTCGCGCCACTGGTGGAGCAGGGCGCGCGTGCCGCGACCTCGCCCGCCGAGGCCGTGCAGGACGCCGAGCTCGTCATGTACTGCCTGAGCGACGACGCCGCCGTCGAGGACCTGCTTTGGGGCGCAGGCGCGCTGATCGACGCCGTGCAGCCGGGGCAGATTGCCGTCGACATGACGACGGTGCTGCCCGCCACCAGCCACAAGGAGTATGCCGCCTACGCCGCAAAGGGCGTCGAGTTCCTCGATGCGCCGGTCTTCGGCAGCAAGAACGAAGCGGCGCAGGGTGGGCTTTGGATCGTGGTGGGCGGCAAGCGCGAGATCTACGACCGCGTGCTGCCGGTGCTGGAACTGCTGAGCGAGACGACGCACTACATGGGCGAAAACGGCCAGGGCGCGTCGATGAAGTTGGTGGGCAACACGATTGTCGCCTTCCAACTCGAGGCAATCGGCGAGGCGATGATCCTCGCCACCAAGGCCGGGCTCAACCCGCATGACGTGCTCGGCGTGCTCCACGTCACCGACTTCAAGTCGCCGATCTTCGACGGCGTGGGCGGTGCGCTGGTGCAGCGCGACTTCGAGACCTTCTTCGCGCTCAAGCTGATGCTGAAGGATGCCAACCTGATCGCCCGCTTCGCACAGGAGCTGAGCGTGCCGATGCCGGCGCTGGCGGTGATCCGCGAGCAGATCAAGGGCGGCGTGAACCGCGGCTGGGGCGAGGAGAACGCTTCGGCCTTCATCAAGAATCTGGAAGAGCAGGCCGGGGTGCAGGTCAAGGGCTAGGCTGCACGCCGCAAGCGTATGCAAGAGCAAGGGAGCAGACCCGTGCGGGCCTGCTCCCTTGCTCTTGCGTATGCGATTGTCACGCTGCAGCCGGCCGCGGTCAGCCGCTCAGGTGCGAGCGGAACTGCGGCTCGCCCGCGGTGGGCAGGCCGATGTGGCGCTCCCAGAGCTTGCGGGCGATGGCCGGCGCATCGCTCTTCACCCCCTGCCCTTCGAAGTAGTCGCAGACGCGCTGCACGTCGCGCTGCAGAATCTTCCAGGCATTGCTGTTGGCATCGGCAAAGGTAACCTGGGGGAAGTCGATCAGCGTGATCTTGCCCTGCCAGTAGAGAATGTTGTAGGCCGACAGGTCGCCGTGGATCATGCGCTGCGCGAGCATGATTTCGATGTTGCGCAGCACCTGGTGGTAGAGGCGGCGTGCCTCGCCTTCCTCGAGCCCCACGCTGTGGAGCACCGGAGCAGCCTGCCGCCTGTCGCCCACAAACTGCATCAGGATCGCGTTCGGCCCGCTGGAGACGACGACGGGCACGTCGGCCCCTGCCTTGCGCAGCCGCTGCATGGTTACGTACTCGTGCATCAGCCACGAGTGGTGCGTCAACTCCTGGCCGAACTCCGTCTTCTTGCCCACGGCGCGCATCTCGCGGTTGTTCTGCGCCTTGATGGCGATGCCCTTGTCGTTGAGCAGTTCGCGCCCTTCGCGGTACATCTTGTCGTTGCGCAGGTTGCGGAAGGCGCGCGGCCGGTAGACCTTGGCCGCCACCAGCCCGCCCCCCGCCGCCTGGGTGGCGGAGCACATGTAGACGTTCGCCTCTTTGCCGCCCTTGACGAGCGCGAGCACGTCGTCGATCAGCGCCTTTTCGGCGAAGGGGCGCAGCGAGTCGTTGAGCCACACCTCTTCGTAGCGCGCCGGCTTGTAGGTGATCTCGAAGCGCTCGTCGATGCTCTCCGGCCCGGCGGCGAGTTCGCTGATCACCTGCTGCTGCTTCTTCTTGGGCTTGCGCGGGGCGCGCCACGCGCCCGGCTCGTCCTGTGCGTCGATCAGGCCAAAGCGGCGCGCCTCGGCCTCGGCATCGTTGAGGTGGTGCTCGTCACTCCACTTGCTGGAACTGCGTGCTGCATTGCTGCTACCATCACTGCTGAACCCGGAGGTTGCTCCGGAGCCTGCATAGCTGAGAGACAAGGTTGGTTAACTCTTCCTGAACCCACGTCGTGGGCGGCATCTGATCTGGCTGAAGGAACCGGGCCGCGGCAGCGCGTGCTGCGGCGGCGTCGCCGTGGCTGCCCCACAACGCAGAAGACCACGGGCGCACAATGGCCCGTGGTCCTGATGTTGCACAGCGCCCGCCGCCGCCCCCTGGGGAGCAGCGCCGCAAGCGCAGGCAACAAAAAGCCGCGAGCCCTGCTGGGCCGCGGCCATATGGTCTCTCTTGCCGAAGCAGAGCTTACCCGATGGCTGGAGGGCGCGCAGCAGTCCACTTGAGGACAATCACATTGACCTGGGCTGCCATGTACCGCTCCTTTCCTCTTTCGGCATTTCTGGTACAATCGCAGGCGGCTCGCTTGCCGCATCGACTTCCATGGTGCAGAGTAGCATAGAGTGGATGCGCTGTAAAGAGCCAAAACTGAATTTGATCGCGTGAGCGCATTGTCTCAAATCGGCAGGAACGCTCCGGCGCCCCCTGCCCCCACGGGAAGTGACGACAATCGTGTCTGAGCTTGTACAGGAACAACCTCACCAGGCGGCGCTGCTCGACGAGCTGCTCGCGGGCTATCCCGTACGCGTCGCTTTCCCCGTCGCCTGGGGCGACATGGACGCGTTCGGCCACGTCAGCAACGTGGTCTACATCCGCTGGCTCGAGAACGGGCGCGTTGCCTACTTTGACGAACTGGGCGACGACAGTTTCCTTGAGGGCAGCGGCATTGGCCCGATTCTGGCCTCAATCCAGTGCCGCTACAAGGCGCCCGTTGTCTACCCCGACACTATGGTGGTAGGTACCAGCGTGCGCGAGATCGGCGATGACCGCATGACCTTCACCCACCGCATTGTCAGCCGCAAGCTGGGCCGCGTGGTGGCCGAGGGCGAGGGCGTGATGGTCTCGTACGACTATGCGCAGCGCAGGAAGGCCCCTCTGCCCGCAGGCCTGCGCGAGCGCATCCGCCGGCTCGAGGAGGGTCGACCATGAGCCACACCCCGCCCGCCACCCTGCCGCGCGAACTGCCGCGCGGCCGCTACCGCCACTACAAGGGCAACGAGTACGAGATCATCGCCACCGCGGGCCATTCCGAGAGCGGTGAGACGCTGGTGCTCTATCGCGCCCTCTACGGCACCTATACCCTTTGGGTGCGCCCCATCGGCATGTTCTTCGAGGACGTGACGCTGGAGGACGGCAGCAGTGCGCCCCGTTTCTCCTTCCTGGGTCCCGACTTGCAGGCGAAGCTCAGCGTCAACCGATGGCTGGCGGCGCGCAACTTCCTCTTCGAGCGTGCGCGACCGCTCGAGCAGGCGCACTATGCGTGGCGCTTTGAGGGCGGCGACCCGCAGGCCGTCTTCGTCGCCCTCGCCGCCTTCCAGAACCCAGACGGCGGCTTTGGCCGCGGCCTTGAGCCCGACTTGATGATGGACGACTCGTCGGTGCTTGCCACTTCGCGCGCCATGCAGACGCTGCGCGCGCTGGGCGCCGGCGCCGACCACCCCCTGGTGCAGGGCGCACTCGCCTTCCTGCGCACTTTGTGGGACCCCAACCGCGAGCGCTGGCCCTTCATCCCCTTCAACACCGACGAGGCGCCCCATGCCCCCTGGTGGACCGACAGCCCCGACCACGACGACCAGTTCGGCGGCTACCTGATCAACCCGCGCCTCGAACTGCTGGGCTATCTGTGGGACTGGGGCGCGGCGCACGACCGCCCCTGGCTCGACGCGCTGACCAACCGCGCGATCGAGCACCTTGAGAGCCTGGCCCGCCCGCTGGCGCAGGACGAGGTGCACGTCTGCGTGCGCTTTAGCGAAACGGCGGGCGCGCCCGCATCGATGCGCGCGCGGGTGGTCGAAGCCGTCACCCGCCAACTGCCGGCGTCGGTGGCGTGGGACCCCGACGCATGGGCCGAATATGCGCTGCAGCCGCTGGCCGTCGCCCACGCGCCTGAATCGCCCTTTGCGCCGGCGCTGGCCCAACTGCTGCCGGCCAACCTCGACTATCGCCTTGCCACGCAGCGCGAGGATGGCGCCTGGCACCCCACCTGGTCGTGGTTCGGCACCTATGCCGACGCCTGGCCCACCTCGTGCGAGGCGTGGAAGGGCGTGCTCACGCTCGAGGCGCTGCAGCAGCTCACCGAGTGGGGCCGCGTCTCGTTCTAGCCACATCCCGCGCACAGACTGCCGGACCGTTTCCCGCACTCCTCCCTGCCCTGTAGAGCCTTGTGGAGCATCTGTGATCGATCCTGCCGCTGCACCGATGACCCCCTCGCCCGGCAAGAGCGCGCCGCTTGGCGCCACCGTCGTCGACGGCGGCGTCAACTTCTCCTTCTTCTCGCAGACCGCCGACGCCGTCGAGCTGCTGCTCTTCGATACGCCTGACGCACCGGCGCCCAGCCACACGCTGCGTTTCGACCCTGAGCGCAACCGCACCTTCTACTACTGGCACATGTTTGTGCCCGGCATTGGCCACGGCCAGGCCTACGGCGTGCGCGTCCACGGCCCCTATGCGCCCGAGCTGGGCCACCGCTTCGACGGCGAAAAGGTGCTGCTGGACCCCTATGCACGCGCCGTCTACACCGGCCTTTGGCAGCGCGCCGACGCCGCCCGCCCGGGCGACAACGTCGCGACCTGCATGCGCAGCCTGGTGGTGGATCCCACACACTACGACTGGGAGGACGACAGCCCGCCCTGGCGCCATCACGAGCGCACGATCGTCTACGAAATGCACGTGGCCGGCTTCACGCGCCACCCCAGCTCGGGGCTGCCGGAGCATCTGCGCGGCACCTACCGCGGGCTGATCGAGAAGATCCCCTACCTGAAACAGCTGGGCATCACCCACGTCGAGCTGCTGCCCACCATGCAGTTCGACGAGCAGGACGCGCCCCACGGCCTGCGCAACTACTGGGGCTACAGCCCCGTCGGCTTCATGGCGCCGCACAACGAGTACGCCACCGGCGGCGACCCGCTGGCGGCTGTGGACGAGTTTCGCGACATGGTGAAGGCGCTCCACCGCGCCGGCATCGGCGTGCTGCTCGACGTGGTCTACAACCACACGGCCGAGGCCGGCGCCGACGGCCCCACCTTCAGCCTGCGCGGCTTCGAAAACGTGGGTTACTACATCCCCGGCGGCAACCCCAGCATCTATGCCAATTACAGCGGCTGCGGCAACACCATCAACGCCAACCATTCCATCGTGCGCCGCATGATTATGGATTCCTTGCGCTACTGGGTCACCGAGATGCACGTCGACGGCTTCCGCTTCGACCTCGCCTCGGCGCTCTCGCGCGGCGAATTTGGCGAACCGCTGGCCAGCCCGCCCATCCTGTGGGAGATCGAGAGCGACCCCGTACTCGCCGGCGCCTCGATCATCGCTGAGGCGTGGGACGCCGCCGGCCTTTACCAGGTGGGATCCTTCATCGGCGACCGCTTTGGCGAGTGGAACGGTCGCTTTCGCGACGATGTGCGCAGCTTCGTCAAGGGCGACCCCGGCCAGACGCTCAACCTGAGCCTGCGCATGGCCGGCAGCCCCGACCTCTATACGCGCCGCGACCGCAATGTGCGCCGCACGATCAACTTCATCACCGCGCACGACGGCTTCACGCTCAACGACCTGGTCTCGTACAACCGCAAGCACAACGAGGCCAACGGCGAGCAGAGCCGCGACGGCCACCACGACAACCGCAGCTGGAACTGCGGTGTGGAAGGGCCGACGACGGACAAGAATGTCGAGCGGTTGCGCCGTCAGCAGGTGCGCAACCTGCTGACACTGCTCTTCTTTGCGCAGGGCACGCCCATGCTGCTGATGGGCGACGAGGTGCGGCGCACGCAGCGGGGCAACAACAACGCCTATGGCCAGAACAACGAGGTGGGCTGGTTTGATTGGCGCGACGTCGAGCGCCACGGCGACCTGCTGCGCTTCACGCGTGAGCTGATCCGCCTGCACGGCCAGCTGCCGCCGCTGCACGTCACCCGCTTCCTGAACCTTGGTTACCACGCCCGCGACCCCTGGATCATCTTCCACGGCACCGACATCTTTGCGACCGAATGGGAAGACGAGGCGCGCTGGCTTTCGTGGACGCTGGGCCACCCTGCCGCAGGCGAAATGCTGCATGTGGTGGCCAACGCCTTTTGGGAGCCGCTGGAATTTGAGCTGCCCGCCGTGCTGCGCGCCCAGCAGTGGCGGCGCCTGATCGACACGTCGCTGCTGAGCCCGCATGACATTCTGTCCAGCGAGGAGGCCCCGGAGGTCGCTGCGGGATCGCTGGTGGTTCCCGCCCACAGCATCACCGTGCTGCGCGCCTGGCCGCCCCTGCCCACTCCTGCGCGCCACACTGCATAACTGCTTAACTGCTTATCGCAAGGGCGCAAGGAGAGGCTGAGAAGAAGGGCGCAAGGAACAGCAACTGATGGCGCGTCGCTGCGCCGAACCTTGGGTTGCGTTCACGTTGCTCAAAGCACCTCCCCGTCGCCGGGCTGTCTTCTCGCTTCTCGCTTCTCGATCGCCCCGCCGCTTCTCGATCTTCTCTCGCAGGAAGGCCCTCCCATGCCCTCGATCGATCTGGTTACCGCCGTGCCTGGCCCGCGCAGTCTGGAACTGGTGGCGCGGCGCGAGGCCGCCGGCGCACGCGGCGCCGCCAAGCTAACGCCGCTGGCCGTGGCGCGCGCACAGGGCAGCACCGTCACCGACGTCGACGGCAACACGCTGCTCGACTTTGCGGGCGGCATCGGGGTGCTGGCCGTGGGCCACAATCACCCCGCCGTCGTGCAGGCGCTCCACGCCCAGGCCAACGCGCTGGTCCACCTCTGCGCCATCGTCGGCACCTACGAACCCTATGTCGAGACGCTCGAGCTGCTCAACGCGCACGCACCGGGCGCCTTTGCCAAGAAGAGCGTGCTGCTCAACAGCGGCGCCGAGGCGGTGGAGACTGCCGTGAAGATCGCACGCGCCTACACGGGCCGCCCCGGCATCATCGTCTTCGAGGGCGCCTACCACGGCCGCACCAACCTGACGCTGGCGATGACGAGCAAGTACTCGCTCTTCAAGAAGGGCTTCGGCCCCTTTGCGCCCGAAATCTACCGGCTGCCCTTCCCCAACGTCTACCGCCGTCCGGCCGAGATGAGCGAGGAGGGCTTTGTGCAGCACGCCATCGAGCAGTTGGAGAACGCCTTCATCGCCCAGGTTGACCCCAGCGCGGTGGCCGCGATCGTCATTGAGCCGGTGCAGGGCGAGGGTGGCTTTGTGCCCACGCCGCCCCGCTTTATGCAACGTATCCGCGAGCTCTGCACGCAGCATGGCATCGTCATGGTAGCCGACGAGATTCAGTGCGGCTTTGGGCGCACGGGCAAGCTCTTCGCCATGGAGCACTATGGGATTGCGCCCGACCTGATGACCACCGCCAAGAGCCTGGCTGCGGGGATGCCGCTGGCCGCCGTCACCGGCCGCGCCGAAATCATGGATGGACCGCACCCCGGCGGGCTGGGCGGCACCTACAGCGGCAACCCGCTCGCCTGCGCCGCCGCCGTGCAGGCGATCCGCACCATCGCCGACCCCGCCTTCCTGGCGCGCGCCGGCGAGGTGGGCGCGCGTATGCGCAGCCACCTGGACGCGATCGCCGCAAGCTCGCCGCTGGCGGGCGACGTGCGCGGCCTTGGCCCCATGCTCGCGATCGAGTTTGTGAGCGACCGCGAAACTCGCGCCCCCGTTGCCCCCGATGTGGTGCTGCGCATGACGCAGGAGGCGCTCAAACGCGGGCTGATCCTGATTCGCGCCGGCCTCTATGCCAACTGCCTGCGCCTGCTGCCGGCGCTCAACATCAGCGACGCCGAGATCGATGAGGGCATGGCGATTGTGGCCGAGTCGGTGCGCATCGTCAGCGAGCAGAGCCTTGCCCGCGCCTGAGCCACACCCACACCACGCCGGAGAGCATATGAGCGAAACCCAGACCGCCTTGGAGGCCGCCCCGCCCCATGCCGTCTACCTTTGGCCCGGGCAGACACACTTTGGCGTGGGTGTGGCCGAGCGCGCCGGCAGCGAGGCCGCAGCGCTCAGCGCCACCCACGTGCTGCTGCTGGCCGACCCCGGCGTGCTTGCCCTGGCCCAGCCGGTGATCGATGCGCTGGTGGGCGCAGGCCTCACCTACACCCTGCACAGCGAGGTCGCGCCCAACCCCAGCGTCGAATCGGTGGACCAAGCCGCCGCCGTCTACCGCGCCCACGGCTGCGACCTGATCGTGGCGCTCGGCGGCGGCAGCGCGATCGACACAGCCAAGGGGGTGCGCATGCTGGCCGCCGCACCCGGCGCCTCGATCTTCGACTTCTCATACTTGCGCGCCAACCCGCGCCCCACCCCCGGCGCCCATGCCCTGCCACCGCTGATCGCCATCCCCACCACCGCCGGCACCGGCGCCGAGGTGACGCCGTGGGGGGTGATTACCCACACGCCCAGCAAACGCAAGTTCGGCATCGGCGGGCCAACGGTGACGCCAACTGTCGCGCTGGTAGACCCCGCAATGACCTACGGTCTGCCCCCTGCGCTCACCGCCGCCACCGGCGCCGACGCGCTGAGCCACCTGGTGGAGGCCTACGTCTCGACCAACGAGGCGCCGCTGCTCGACGGCATGATCCTGCACGGCGTCGCGCTGATTGGGCGCAGCCTGGCACGCGCCACGCAGAATGGCCGCGACGCCGCCGCCCGCGCTGATGTGATGCTGGGCGCGCTGATCGGCGGCATCGCCATCAGCACGCGCTGGCTGGGCGCCTGTCACTCGCTCGCGCACCCGCTCTCAGGCATCTCGGGCGTGGCGCACGGCGTGGCCAACGCACTGCTGCTGCCCCACGTGGTCGACTTCAACAGCAGCGGTGCGCCCGGCAGCGGTGCGCCCGGCAGCGCGTCCGGCGGTGCGCCCGACAGCGAGCGCACTCGGTATCGCTACGCGCAAATTGCTGCCGCGCTCGGCGCCGCGCCGGGCACAAGCGCCGGTGACGCCATCCGCGCGCTCTGGGCCGCCACCGGCGCGCTGCCCGCTTCCCTCTCGGCCGCCGGCGTGCGCGAGGATCAGTTCCCCGCCCTCGCCGCCGCCGCCATGCAGGACCTCAACCACACCACCAACTGCCGCCCCTGCACCGAAGCCGACATGGTCGCCCTCTACCGCGCCGCGTACTAACGACAAAACTGCCTGACGCAAGGGCGCAAGGGAACAGCTCAACTGAAGGGCGCAAGGAACAGCAACTGCAGGGAACTGCATCTGCAGGGAACTGCAACGCACTGCAATTAGGAACGTGGCAGATCAAACGTGCCATTCTTGCCTTGACAGTCGCCTGCACCAAAGAAGTTGCAGCTCCCTGCAGTTGCAGTTCCTTGCGCGCTTGCGTCAAGCAGTTGCAGTTGCAGTTCCTTGCGCCCTTGCGTCAGGCAGTTTGCTGTTGGTTTGTGGCGCTTTGCAGGCGCGCGCGGGGCGTGGTATAGTATGCCCGCTTCCATCCCCAACCCATGCGGTGGCAACGACGCCGGCGCTCGCGCGCAGTCTCTCCTCTCTTTGTGCGCGAAAGGGCCGCTGTTCGCGCACAGCGTGGGTGGACTTGACCGGTTTATCCTCCCTGCCGTTCAAACGCAGCCGGGTCGCTTCGGCCCCGTTTGCCCGGCCCATCCCTCCCATTCAGCAGCTGCCCATTTCGCCGTTAAGCCAGGAACAGGAGAACCCCAATGACGCATTCGTATCGACTGTTGCGAGTCTTCGCGCTCGTGGCAGTGTTGGCTCTTGTGCTGTCGGCCTGCGCGCCGGCCGCGACGCCCGGCGCCGCGCCGGCCGCCGAAGAGCCTGCAGCCGAAGAGCCGGCCGCCGAAGCCCCCGCTGAAGAAGGCCCCTGGGAGCCGATGAGCGTCTCGGCGCCCGATTGTGACTACGGCGGCAACTTCAAGACCATCGAGGCAATCGATGAGCTGACCGTCAAGTTCACGCTCTGCACGCCCGACGTCGCCTTCCCGAGCAAGGCCGCCTTCTCGTCCTTCGCCATCAACGATGCCGGCTACCTGGAAGAGACCGGCGGCGGCGGCCAGCTGGTTGAGCAGCCCAATGGCACCGGCCCCTACAAGTTTGTGGAATGGCGCCGCGGTGACCAGATCATCATGGAAGCCAACCCCGATTACTGGGGCGACAAGGCCATCGCCAACGACCTGATCTTCCGCTGGAGCGCCGAGAGCGCCCAGCGCCTGGTCGAGCTGCAGGCCGGCACCGTCGACGGTATCGACAACCCGGGTCCGGATGACTTCTCCGTCATCGAAGAGGATGCCAACCTGCAGCTCCAGCTGCGCAGCGGCACCAACATCTTCTACCTGGGCATGAACAACACCTTCCCGCCCTTCGACAACGAGCGCGTGCGCCAGGCCTTTGCCATGGGCATCGACCGCAACCGCATTGTCGACAACTTCTACCCGCCGGGCTCGTCGGTTGCCACCCAGTTCATGCCGCCGGCCATCTTCGGCTACAGCGAAGGCATGACGTGGTACGAGTTTGACCCCGAGCAGGCCAAGCAGATCCTCGAGGAAGAGGGCGTCACCGGCCTCGAGACCACGATCACCTACCGCGACGTCGTACGCGGCTACCTGCCCAACCCCGGCGTTGTCGCGCAGGACCTGCAGGCGCAGCTGGCAGACCTGGGCGTGACGGCAGAGATCGTCGTCATGGAGTCGGGGGCTTTCCTCGACGCAGCCGACCGCGGCGAGATTCAGGGCTTCCACATGCTGGGTTGGGGCGCCGACTATCCCGACGCCACCAACTTCCTTGACTTCCACTTTGGCCCCGGCGCTTCGGCCCAGTTCGGTGACGGCTTCCCCGACCTGCACGAAGCGCTTGCCAACGGCGCCGGCCAGAGCACGGCCGAAGCCCGCCAGCCCTTCTACGACGAAGCCAACCAGCTGGTGATGCAGCACGTGCCCATGATTCCGATTGCACACGGCGGCAACGGTGCAGCCTTCAAGGCCGACGTCACCGGCGCCTACGCGTCGGACATCGGCGCCGAGCAGTTCCGCCTGATGGACCCGGGTGGCCGCGGCGTCTTTGTGTGGCAGCAGAACGGCGAACCGGCCGGCCTCTACTGCGCCGATGAAAGCGACGGCGAAGCCTTGCGCGTCTGCGAGCAGATTCTTGAGTCGCTGCTGGCCTACGAGCCCGGCACCGCGCGTGTGATTCCCGCCCTGGCCAGCGAGTGGAGCGCCAACGAGGATCTGACCGAGTGGACCTTCACGCTGCGCGACGGCGTCACCTTCCACAACGGCGCCACGCTCGACGCCAATGACGTCGTGCTGAGCTACGTAGTGCAGTGGGACGCTTCGCACCCGCTGCATGTGGGTCGCGACGGCAGCTTCACCTACTTCTCGGCGCTCTTCGGCGGCTTCCTCAACGCCCCACCGGCCGAGTAAGCATTCTGTAGTGCTCTGAAACTCCGCCGGGGTTGCCGTGTGCAGGCCTCAAGTCGGCCACGGCACCCCGGCGGGTGCATCTTCGAACCCCCGCGGCGTCTGCCTGCGCCTCCTGAAGGGCCGCCATGTTCCGCTATATCTCGCGCCGGCTTGTGCTGGCCATCCCCGTCATTATCGGCATCCTCTTCGCCACCTTTGCGCTGGCACGCCTGATTCCCGGCGACCCCTGCCGCGCCGCCCTAGGTGAACATGCCACCGACGCCATCTGCGACGCGTTCGAAAAGCGCTTTGGGCTAGACCGCCCGATCACCACCCAGTTCGGCATCTACATGCGCGACGTCGCGCAGGGTGATCTGGGCGATTCGATCCGCTTCGGCCGCCCCACCACCGAGATCATCGCCGAGCGCCTTCCCGTGACGATTGAGCTGGCCCTGGTGGCGCTGATCTTCGCCACCGTCATGGGCATCACTCTGGGCGTGATCTCGGCCTACTGGCGCAACTCGCCGGTGGACCTCTTGACGATGGTCGTCGCCAACATCGGCGTCTCCATACCCGTCTTTGTGCTCGGCCTTCTGCTCGCCTATACCTTTGCCGTCGCGCTGAAGGGGACGCCCTTTGCCCTGCCCCCCTCGGGCCGGCTGACGGCGGGCATGGACATCCCATCAATCGCCGAATCGTGGGGAATGGCGAACCTGACCGGGCCCCTGCGCGGGCTGCTCGACTTCATGTCGCAGATGTTTCTGCTCAACGGGCTGCTCACCTTCAACTTCGCCTTCTTCTGGGATGCGGCCAAGCATCTGATCCTGCCCATGATTGCCCTCGGCACCATCCCCATGGCAATCATTGCGCGCATGACGCGCTCGAGCATGCTTGAGGTGATGGGGCTGGACTACATGCGCACCGCACGCGCCAAGGGGCTAAACGAGCGGCGCGTCGTCTTCCGCCACGCCATGCGCAACGCGCTGCTGCCGATTGTGACCATCATCGGCCTGCAGCTGGGCGCGCTGCTCAGTGGCGCCATCCTCACCGAGACGATCTTCGGCCTCACCGGCGTGGGCAAGACGCTCTACGATGCGATTACGGCGCGCGACTACACCGTGGTGCAGGCCTTTACGCTGGTGATCGCCGTCGTCTTCGTGGCCGTTAACCTGATCGTCGACGTCTCGTACGCCGTGCTCGACCCGCGCATCCGCCTCAGCTAGCGGCGCAGCGAGCCGCCTCTCGCTTCTCGATTCTCTACGCCTCACCCGGCCGGATCCTCTCCGCCGCCCGTCGCCCGAAAGTTCGCCGCATGACTGCTCCCGCCCAGGCCGCACCACCCGCGGCCGTTGCTGCCCAGCTCAACCTGCGCACGCCCAAGCCCCGCAGCTTGTGGGGCAACGCCATGCGCTACCTCTTTCGCCAGCGGCTGGCCGTGGCCGGCATGGTGATCCTGACGCTGCTGATCCTGATCGCCATCTTTGCGCCTGCGCTTGCCACCCACAATCCAACCGAGACGCTGATTGGCAAGGAGGATGTGAGCAAGCGCTCGCCGCCCTGCATCCACCTCTTCGGCTGCCCCGAAGACCAGCCGCAGCACCTGATGGGCACCGACGGCAACGTACGCGACCTCTACAGCCGCGTGCTCTATGGCGCGCGCCTCTCGCTGACGGTGGGCATTCTCTCCGTCACCTTTGCGATCCTGGTCGGCGCGTTCATCGGTGCGATTGCCGGCTATTCGGGCGGCGCCACCGACAACGTGCTGATGCGCCTGATGGATGTGCTGCTCGCCTTCCCCAGCCTGATCCTCGCGATTGCGATTGTGACGGTGCTGGGGCCGGGGCTGTTGAACACGCTGATCGCGATCGCCATCGTCAGCATCCCCACCTACGCCCGCATCATGCGCTCGAGCGTGCTCTCGGTGAAGGAGCAGGACTACATCCTGGCCGACAAGGCGCTGGGCATGCCGCGCAACCGCATCCTCTTCGGCCACATCCTGCCCAACTCGCTGACGCCGCTGGTGGTTACCGGCACGCTGGGCATCGCCAGCGCCATTCTCGAAGCGGCGGCGCTCTCCTTCCTGGGCCTGGGCGCGCAGCCCCCCACGCCGGAATGGGGCAGCATGATTGGCCAGGAGCGCAACCAGGTCTTCACCGCGCCGCACCTGATCATCTTCCCCGGCCTGGCGCTGATGCTGACGGTGCTCGGCTTCAACCTGCTGGGCGACGGCCTGCGCGACGCCCTGGACCCGCGCCTCAACCGCTGACCGCACTCCCCATCGCGACCCACCCGCGAGGCGCGCCAGCATTGGTGCGCCTCGCTTCATTTCCAGCGCCGGCGGACGCTTGCCCCGCCCACTCTGCTGCCATTGCCAGTCGCTCTTCCTTGCCCTTTCTTGCCTTTCCTTGCCTTTCCTTGCCGTTCCTTGCGAACCCTCGCGTCTCTCGCGCCCTTGCGTCGAGCAGTTATCCGCCATGCGTATCGATTCGATCGAGATTCGCCACTATCGGCTGCCGCTTAAGCCGCCCTTCCACGCCGCGTGGGACCCAAACCCGCGCCACAGCCACACCGCCACCGTGGTGCGCGTCACCGCCGGCGAGCACGAGGGCGTGGGCTCGGGCGATGCGATGCTGGGCTTCGCCGGCCACGAAGGGCTCTTTGTGGGGCGCGACGTCTTCGACTTCGAGCGCCACGTGCTGCTGCTCGACAACCTGCAGTTCATGTACGGCCGCTGCTGGCCGCTCGAGATTGCGCTGTGGGACCTGGCGGGCAAGCTCACGGGGCAGCCGCTCTGGAAACTGCTGGGCGGCCGCCGCCAGACGCTGCCGCTCTATGCCTCGATGGGCCAGCGCCGGCCGCTGGAGGAACGCGCCGCCGCCGCGCGCGCCATTGTGGCGCGCGGCTTCACTGCACTCAAGCTGCGCTTTTATGCCGATAGCGTGGAGGAGAACCTGGCCGTGGCGCGCGCCGTACGCGATACCATCGGCCCCGAACCCGCGCTGCTGGTGGACGCCAACCAGGGCTGGCGCATGCCGTGGGACACGCGCACGCCGTGGGACTTGAAGACGGCGCTCTACGTCGCGGATGCGCTGGCCGAATTGGGCGCCTTCTGGCTTGAGGAGCCGCTTCCGCGCCACGATTATCGCGGCATGGCCGAACTGCGCCGCCGCGCCCACCTGCGCATCGCCGGCGGCGAGGGCAATCGCGATTTCAGCGAGCATCTGGAGTGCTTACGCCGCGGCAGCCTCGACGTCTACCAGGCCGACGTGGCGTGGAGCACCGGCGTGCTGCGCGCCGTACAGCTGGCGCGCCAGGTGCAGGACGCAGGCGCGCTCTACTCTCCCCACACCTGGGGCGATGGGCTGGTGCTGCTGGCCAACCTGCACGTGGCCGCCGCCGTCTCGACCGCGCCCTTCTTCGAGTTCGCCTGGGACCCGCCCGAATGGGACCCTGCCCGCCGCGACTTCATCCTGCCCGCCCCGCTCGAACCCGCAGCCGACGGCACCTTGACGCTCCCCGACGCCCCCGGCCTGGGCGTGACGCTGGACTGGACCGCCCTCCAGCGCTACCGCTTCGGCGCCGGCACCATGCAGACCTAAACGCAACAAAAACTGCAACTGATCAACGCAAGGGCGCAAGGGCACGCAAGGAAGGAACCGTGCGCATGTTCGCGCGGCCGCACTCGTGAGTTGAAAACGATGAAAAAGCCACAGTGGGCGTTCCTTGCGCCTTTCCTTGCGTCCCCTTGCGCCCTTGCGTTAGGCAGTGTTGTGTTCACCACGGCATCACATTAGCATGTGCGCACACCCGCAAACGACAATCGCCCGGCCAGAGCGTTCTCCGGCCGGGCGATTGTTTGTCTGCGAAAGGCGGGCGCTACAGCTCGGCGGCCTCGCTCACCATGCCCAGACGGGTGCGCACCGGCTCAGTCTCGTAGGTGGTGACTTCAAGACGGGTGCCGTAGGGGTCGCAGAAGTAGGCCGAAATCGCCTGGCCGTAGTCGGCGATGATCGGCTCGGCGGTCGGCTCGCCCTCTTCGCTGTAGACCGGGTTGGCCGTGACGTGCTCAAGGAAGGCGAGGAAGCCGTGAGCGTCGGCCGCGAAGGCAATGCGGTGCAGACCGCCGCGCGCCCGCCCCGCCTGCCCGTGGCCCTGAAAGAGCTGAATCTGCTGGCCGCCGCCTGCCGGCCCAATCACAAGCGGCCCCTCTGGATCGCTCGCCCAGTCGAGCAGCCCCTCGACGATGTGCAGGCCAAGAGTGCGGCGGTACCAGTCGGCCGCCTCGAAGCGGGTGGGCACATAGAGTTCCACATGGTCCAGCGTCAGCCGCATGGGGTCGCTCATGGTCGACTCTCCTGTCAGAGTGGATGGTCGGCGCTGCGCTCAAGCTCGAAAGCCGCCACAGTATCGCTCTCCAGCCCGTCGATGCTGCGGCGGTTGTGCTTCTGGCGGTAGGTGACCAGCTCGGCCTCGCCCTTCTTGCTGCACCATTCGGCCAGGCGCGGGCGGACGCGCATCGACTCGGCTACAGGCACACCGAAGCCGCACGACGTCTGCAGCGATTCGACGTGCAGGCGCACGATCTGGCGCACGCCGGGGTGGGGCGGGAAGGGCGCCGCCGCTGCCTCCCACGCCGGCGAGTGCGGGTAGACCAGTTCGCCCCGCCCGTAAAGGCGCAGGATCAGCGGGTTTGCCTCGAATGAGCAGAGCATGATCGTGAGCCGGCCGTCGTGCTTGAGGTGCGCCGCCGTCTCGTTGCCGCTGCCCGTCACGTCGAGGTAGGCCACCGTGTACGCATCGAGCACACGCAGCGTGTCGCCGCCCTTGGGCGAGAGGTTGACGCGCCCCTCGTCGGCGGCCGACGCCACGAAGAAGACCTTCTGCGCCTCGATAAACGCCCGCAGCTCGTCCGTAATCTCTCCAAAGAACTTCGCCATTCGGCTCTACCTTCCATAACGACAACCTTCAACAGCGGAACTGCGGAACTGCTTATCGCAAGGGCGCAAGGAACAGATTCCACAGAAGGGCGCAAGGAACTGCAACTGCCGGAAATGCAACTGCAGGAACAGCTGGGCTTAGCAACGCATCCCCGGCCTCGCGGGCTGTCTTCTCGCTTCTCGCTTCTCGATCTTGTTACACCCTCATCCGCGCGCTCTTCGCATCAAAGAGCGGCTCACGCTGCACTGTGGCCGGTTGGCGCACGCCAAAGTACTCCACCTCTACCTGGGCGCCTGGCTGCGCAAACTCGATGGGCAGGTAGCCGTAGACGATGAACTTGCCCACCGAGTAGCCGAAATTGGCGCTCGTCACATAGCCCACCTTGCTGCCGCCGGCGAAGATCGGCTCCTTGCCCATGGCCAGCGCGCCCGGCTCGTCGAATGTCATGCAGCAGAGCTTCTTGTGCACGCCACTCTCGCGCTGGCGCAGCAGTGCGGCGCGCCCCTTGAAGTCGCCCTTGTCCACCTTCACCGCCCAACCAAGGCCTGCTTCGTCGGGCGTGTACTCGGAGTGAATGTCGGCGCCCCACAGACGGTAGCCCTTCTCGAGACGCAGCGAATCGAAGGCGCCGCCGCCCGCCGCCACCAGGCCAAAGGCGCGCCCGGCCTCCCACAGACGATCCCACAGCCCTTGGCCGAACTCAGCGCCGGCGTAGAGCTCCCAGCCCAGCTCGCCCGCGTACGAGATGCGCAGCGCATAGGCCGGAATTGCGCCCACGCTGATCTGCTGCGCCGTGTAGAAGGGGAAGTCGGCGTTGCCCAGCGGCTCATCCACCACCTGCTGCAGGAGATCTCGCGCCCGCGGCCCCCACAGCCCCAGCGGCGTGTAGCGCCCCGAGAGGTCGCTCAACGTCACCGAGCCGTCATCGGGAAGCAGCTTGCGCAGCCAGGCCAGGTCGTGGCCCAGCAGCCCGCCGCCTGTGATCACCCAGTAGCTGGTCTCGCTGCGGCGCACCAGCGTCAGGTCGGCCATGATGCCGGCGTTGTCGGTGAGCAGCGCCGTGTAGATCACGGTGCCCACCGGCCGGTCGACCTGGTTGGCGCAGATGCTGTTGAGCCAGGCCGCCACGCTGCGCCCCTGCACCTGCACCACGGCCAGGCCGGCGATGCTGAAGAGCCCCACGCGGTCGCGCACGGCCAGATGTTCGGCGCCCTGGATTGGCGACCAGAAGCGGCCCGCCCACTCGTCGCGCGCCGGAATCTGCGCGCCGTACTCCTCCAGCAGGCCGGCGTTGCCCGCGTACCACTGGGGAACCTCCCAGCCGGCGCTCGCGAAGAAGTGCGCCCCGTGTTCCGCCATGCGGCTGTGCCAGGGCGCCAGGCGCAGGTTGCGCGGCTCGGCCATCTGCTGCGCCGGGTGGATGATGTCGTAGACCTCGCGATAGTTCTGCGACGCCCGCAGCCAGACGTAGGTTCGGGTGCACTGGTGGGGCAGGAAGCGGTTGATGTCCGCCTCGCGGATGTCCGAGCCGGGGTCGTCGTGGGTGATCAGGTTGGCCACGGCGCGCCCCACGCCGCCCGAATGGGTGATCCACGAAGCGGTGGCAACCCAGAAACCCTTGGCCAGTGGCGCCTCGCCGATGATGGGGTAGCCGTCGACGCTGAAGGCGAACATGCCGTTGAAGGCGCGCGTGAGCGTGGTGCCGCGCAGGCCGGGGATCAGCTCGACGGCGGCGGCCCACGCCTCGCCGTAGTCCTCGGGCGTAAAGGCGAGCGTGGCGGTGGGGCCGGTGCGGTGCAACTCGTGCGGCTGCACCATGCGCGGCGCGTGGCGGTAGTTGCCCACGCCATAACAATCCTTGTGCTGGCGGAAGTAGAGCGAAAAGTCCTGGTGGCGCATGATCGGGTGCACCACCTCGCGCGTCTCGCCCGCCAGCTCCTCCAGCGGCGACGAGACCGTGTACTGGTGCTCGGCGGCCAGCAGCGGAATCTTCAGCCCCACCCGATCGCCCAGCACAGGTGACCAGATATTCGTGCAGAGCACCGCCTGCTCGCAACTGATGCGCCCCTGGCTCGTCAGCAGCGCCGCCACGTGGCCGTGCGCAAGCTCCACGTCGTCCACCTGCACGCCACCCACAAATTCACAGACGCCGCCTGCTTCGGCGGCCATGCGCATTGCAGCGTGGCCGATCGCGCTCGACGTCTGCCAGCCGCCAATGTTCGTGTCGTGCGGCACCCAAAGCCCGCCCAGGATCACCTTCTCGTCGACCACCGGGATGCGCTGCTTGACCTCGGCGGGCGAAATCAGGTGGCTCTCCAGCCCGTAGGCGGTGTTCCAGCCGTTGCGCCGCTTCAAATCGTGCAGGCGCGCAGGCGTATAGGCGACCTCGATGCCGCCCACCGGCCGGAAGAAGTGCGGCCCCTCCTCCACGTGCTCGAGCTTCGAGATCAGCTCGCGCGAGTACATGGCGAACTCGATCATCATCTTCGACGAGTTCGTGAGGTGCATGCCGCCCGGCGCGTGCGACGTAGAGCCGTGGTTCTCGAAGATCGGCCCCTTGTCGACGACGAGGATGTCGCGCCAGCCCTGCTGCACCAGGTGCCAGGCGGTGCTGGCGCCTACGATGCCGCCGCCGATAATCACGATCTGAGCGTGCGTGCGCATGCGGGGAGCTCCGGGCTGCGGGAGTGGGTGGGCCGTCGGTTGAATGAGCCGCTAGGACGGCGGTGCGCTTTCGGCGCGTACGGAGGCGTTCACGAGCACAAGCGGGTTCTGCGCCGGATCGTGCAGGCGGATGCGCCCGCCCTCGTCGGCGTGGGCCACGCCGGCGGCGGCGAGCCGCGAACGCACGGCGGCGAACGCGGCGTCGTCGGGGAGGACAATCTCGAACCAGTCGAGGCGCGCGGCGTCCTCCGGCGGCGGCGGCGCACCCAGACCGGCCCAGATGTTCAGCCCCAGGTGGTGGTGGTAGCCGCCCGCCGAAACGAAGCTCGCCTGGTTCATCATGCGCTGCACAAAGCCAAAGCCCAGCACGTTGCAGTAGAAGTGCTCGGCCTGCGAGAGCGACGCCACATGCAGGTGTACGTGGCCCATCGTCGTCTCGCCGTGCAGCCCGTGCCAGATGACCTTGCCGCTGGTCACCTCCGCCAGCAGACCGGGCACGTCGAGCGGGTCGAGCGTCATCTGCAGCGCGCCGCCCAGCACCGGCCATTCGTCGCGCGGCCGGTCGCGATAGACCTCGATGCCGTGGCCGTCGGGGTCCTGCAGGTAGATCGCCTCGCTCACGCCATGGTCCGACATGCCAACGAGGGGCGTGCGCGTGTCGGCCAGGTGGCGAAGGAAGCGAGCGAGCTCCTTGCGGTTGGGCAGCAGGAGTGCGAAGTGGTAGAGCCCCGTGTGGCCGCGCTGCACGGGCCGTGCGCCCGCCTGCTCGGAGAGCACCAGCAGGTCGGCGGCGCCGGCGCCAAGCCAGGCGCGCCCCTCTTCGCGGCGGTGCACGTGCAGCCCCAGCGATTCATGGTAGTAGCGCAGCGAGCGGTTGAGGTCGGTGACGACCAGCCCCACGGCGCCCATGTGCGTGGCGGGATCGATGGTGCCTGAGTCCGTCATGGAATGTCCGCGCAAGAGAGGATCGAGAAGCGAGAAGCGAGAAGAAAGCACCGGGCGGCCGGAAATGCGTTGCTAAACCCTGCTGTTCCTGCTGTTGCAGTTCCTTGCGCCCTTCTGTGGAATCTGTTCCTTGCGCCCTTGCGATAAGCAGTTCCGCAGTTGATGTTTGCAGTTATGGCAGGTAGAGCGCGAGCAGTTCGGCGGCGGCGCCGCGCGTGGCGCCATCGCGGCTGATGTGGCGGCGCACCTGCAGGCTCTCGATGCGTGCGGCGCCGGCATAGAGGGCGCGCGTCTCGGGCGTGTCGTGGTTCGAGATTAGCACCGGCACGCCGCGGCCAGCCAGCGCCGCCGCATGCGCAGCCAGCTCCAGCTGCTCGGCGGCGCCAAAGGGAGAGGCGCTGTAGGCCGTGAAGCGCGCCGTCGGGGAGAGCGGCACGTAGGGCGGGTCGCAGTAGAGCACGTCGCCCGGCCCGGCGGCGGCCATCAGCTCGGTGAAGGGCGCGTGCACAAAGCGCACCTCGTCGCTCGCCCGCAGGCGCTGCAGGAATGCGGACATCTCGGCGGCGGGAAAACCCGGCCGTGCGTACCGCCCAAACGGAACGTTGAATGCGCCTCGACTGTTGTACCGGCAGAGGCCATTGTAGCAGTGTTTGTTGAGATAGACGAACAGCCTGGCGCGCTCGGCCAGGTCGCGGCTGCGGTTGAATGCGTCGCGGCGCGCATTGTAGCAGGCGCGCGTGTTGGCCTCGGCGCCGAAGAGCGCGGCGCAGTCGGCAATGAAGCCCTCACCCTCGGCCTGCAGCGCCTGGTAGACGGCGATCAGGTCGGCGTTGGCGTCGCCCAGCAGGGCGCGCCGGTGTTCGCTCGCCAGAAAGAGCGCGGCCGAACCGACGAAGGGTTCGATCAGGCGCGTGCCCGGCGGCAGCAGACGCAGAATGTGAGGCGCCAGCCGCTGCTTGCCCCCCGCCCACTTCAGGAAGGGCTTCATCGCACGTTCTTGACCGCGAGCGTGAACGCAGGGTGGCGGCTCATTCGTCCAGCAGCGCGCGCAGGCGCGAGGGGTAATCGGTGATCAGGCCATCCACGCCCATCTCGATCAGGGCGCGCATCTCGGCCTCATCGTTGATCGTCCAGGCGTGCACGTCCATGCCGCGCCGCTGCGCCGTGCGCACAAAGCGGGGGGTCAGCAGCGTCCAGCCCTCGCGCTCGATGGGCACCTGCACCGCCAGGCCGCCCGGGCTGAAGCTGTTGCCGAAGAAGGCCAGATGGCGGTAGAAGAAGTCGCGCACCTCGTCCTCGCCCAGCGACGTCTCCACCTCGGGACAGACCTCCCGGAACTCCTCCAGCGCCGTCTGGCGGAAGGAGGCCACCAGCACCCGTTCGCTCATCCCGGCGGCGCGGATCTCGGCGCAGAGCAGCTGCGCGATCGGCGGCTCGGCCTGCTTGATCTCGATGTTCATCGGCATTCCGGCGAAGGCGTCGAAGACCTCGGCCAGCGTGGGGATCTGCACGCCCTGCCCGCGGTAGGGATACTCGGCGCCGTCGTCCAGCGGAGACCAGTTGTAGGCGGCGTCGATCGTCTGCAGCTCGGCCAGCGTCTTCTCCTTGATCAGCCCCGAGCCGTCGGTCAGCCGCCCCAGCGCTTCATCGTGAGAGAGTACAAGCACACCGTCGGCGGTCGCGTGCACATCCATCTCGAGCATGTCGGCGCCGGCCTGCACGGCGTTCTCGAAGGCGAGCAGCGTGTTGCTGGGCCGTTCGCCGTCACCGCCCTGGTGCGCGATCACCAGCGGCCGCTCTCCCGCCGCGGCACAGACGGTGCAGCCGGGTGCGGCTTTGGCAAGCAGGTGCAGGACTACGGCCATTAGCAGAATGGCTAGGATGCCTGTGAGGGCGAAACGGGTGAGGAAGCGGCGCATAGGGTGTTCGGTTCACAAGTGAGGAGGAAGCCGCAGCGTCAGTCGGAGAGCGCGTACCAGCGCAGGTCAACCAGCCCGCGCGGCGTGCGCAGCGCCTTGGGCGCCGGCGCACGACCGCTGCCTTGCGCCAGCAGATAGAGCACCAGCCCGCCCAGCGTGAGCGCGATTCCCAGCAGGCCCAGACGGCCCGGCAGTGCGCCGCCGAGCAGCAGCAGCTCGCCGGCAAGCGAAAAGAGCACTTCGGCCGCCTGCGTGCTGTCCACCGCCGCCAACTGATAGGGCGAGTGGGCCAGGTGGCGCGCCTGCATGAAGAGCACGGTGGCTACGATGCCCGAGAGCAGCGCCACCAGCGCTGTGTTCAGCCACTGGTCGGGCGTCGGCGGTGGAGGGCGCACAATCGCCCACAGCCCCACCCACCAGGGCAGCGACCCCACCACCAGCAGCAGCACGCGCGCAAAGGGCTGGTCGAGCACCGCCAGTTCGCCGGCGTTCAGCGTGGGAATCCAGCGGCGCGCAACCTGGCTCTCTGCGCTCGAGCGGGTGCGCGCCTCCCAAACGAGCTGCATGCCCGCCGGGTAGGCGAAGGCGGCCGCCAGCACCGGCAGCACACCCAGCAGCGAGGCGCCGGCTGCGCTCTCCCCGTGCAGCAACTGGCCCACATTCACCAGCACAATGCCGGCAAAGATCAGCGCTGCAAAGAGCACACCCCGCAGCGGCACGCGCCGGCCAAAGGCCAGCAGCACCACCGGTGTGGCCAGGATGGTGACCTGCCAGGTGGTGGCCACCACCCAGCCCGGCGCCCACGCCGCCGCCATCGTAATGCCCGTGTAGAAGACGCCAAAGCCCAGCCCGCCCGCGACCGTCCAGTAGAGCCAGTGGGCGATGTAGGTGCGCCAGACTGCGCCCAGCAACGCCGCCCGCCCCGTCACCAGCAGCCCGAACGCAATCATCAGCAGCGTATAGGCGTAGCGCAGCGCTGCCGACCAGACCCAGTGCCCCCCTTGCAGGCTCATGGCCCGGTTGAGGACAAAGGTGCTGCTGAAGAAGAGCGCCGCCAGCAGCCCCAGCGCCAACAGTCGCGCCAGCGGAGCCGGAGGAGCGGGCGCGGCCGGCTGTGCGGGTGCGGTGTGTGCTTCGTTCACCTGGCTCACCGGCGCGCCACCGTCAGCACCAACAGCCCGGCAAAGACAAGCGCCACGCCCAACCAACCGAGTGGCGGCAGGCGCTCACCCAACAGCGCAACGCCAAGCAGGCTCGCCGTCAGCGGCTCGGCCAGGGCGAGTGTGACGGCGGTATTGACGGGCACAAAGCGCAGCGCACGGTTGTAGAGCTGGTAGGGCAGCGCCGTCGCCACCAAGCCGAGCATCAGCGCCACACCCATCCCGCGTGGTGAGGCCAGCCAGCCGCCGTCGGTGAAGGCGAAGACCGGCAGCAGCAGCAGCGCGCCCAGCCCAAACGAGGCCGCCGCAGCCAGCCCCGGCGGCGCCGAGGCCACCATGCGCGCGCTGCAAAGCGTAAAGACGGCGTAGCTGGCCCCCGCGCCCACGGCCAGCAGCAGCCCCATCACCAAGCTACTTGCTGCTCCCTCCTGCGCCGACGCGCCGTCGCCGCCCAGCACGAGCAGCACCGCACCTGTTACCGCCAGCGCCGTCGCCAGCACCCAGCGCGCGCCGGGCGCCCTGCCGTGCAGAAGCCAGGTGAGCAGTCCGGCCAGGATCGGCGCGCTGCCAATCGCGAAGAGTGTGCCCGTTGCCACGCCCGCCAGGCGCACCCCGGCAAAGAAGGTAAGCTGATAGGTGGCAAGCGTAGCGGCGGCTCCCAAGGTGGGCCAAAGCGGCAGCGTGTGCAACTGTCGGGCTTGCCCCTGCAGCAGCGCCAGCAGCACCAGCGCGCCGCCGCCCACCGCCAGCCGTGCCGCACCCACGCTCAGCGGCGAGGCGCCCGCCGGCGCAAAGGCCTGCGTCGTGCCCGTGGTGCCCCAGCAGACCGCCGCCAGCAGCACCAGCCACACGCCCGGCTCCACGCCAGGCTTCTCAGCACGCTCTGCACCACTGCGCGCCGGTGCCTTGGCCTTGCTCACGATGCCCATGCGGCAAGCGTGGCCGGCGGCTGGATCGGCTTGCTCAGGCCAAAGGTGGTTAGCTCGGTGCGGGCGTGCTCCAGCGTCCAGTCCAGCGTGTAGCCCAGCTTCTCATAGAAGGGGCGGGCCTGAAAGTGCATCGTCTCGAGATAGGCAACCGTGCAGCCGCGCGCCTGCGCTTCGGCTTCGGCGGCGGCCATCAGGCGCGTGCCCACGTCGGCGCCGCGCTGCTGCTCGCTCACCCAGAGCGTATCGACGTGGCAGCCGCCCCAGCGCGTTTCACCAACCAGGCCGCCCACAACCTCCGGCGCGCGACCCTGCTCCACACGCGCGACCAGCACCAGCGGCCGCTCGTCGTCGGGCCAGCCTGCCTCGGCCGCCGCAGCGTCCACGCCGGCGCGCACCAGCGCCCGCTCCTCCTCGGCTGCGCGCTGCACAAACGCAAGCGTATAGGGCGCCACCGCCTTGGCAGCCGGGCGCCGCCTCCTGGGCGTTACCTGCTTGCCCACCGAATCCCGGCAGACTCCGTTGCGATAGCCTTGCACGGCGCCGAACGAGCTGTAGCCGCAGCGCGCGAAGAAAGCGGGCGCCTGAAAGCTCATCACCTCGCCGAAGGTGAAGGTCACGCCATGTTTGGCAACGTAAGCCTCGGCGGCGCGCAGCAGGGCACGGCCATAGCCTCTCCCGCGCAGCCCCGTCTCGACCCAGATTTGCTGGACCATGGCGACTTCGGTGAAGAGCGCGCCATAGGTTCCGCCGCGGATGCGCCCCGCTTCGTCGTGCAGGAAGATGGCCCACGGGTCGAAGCGCGGGTTGCCCAGCTGCTCGCGGTTGAACGCCGTCAGCCCGCCGTAGATCGCTTCCAGGTCGGCAGGCGCCGGGGTCTCCTCAAGACGAATCGTCACATTGTTCTGGGCGGCTGGGGGGTGTTTGCCGCTCACGCCGTAGACTCGCTTTCCACCGCCGCCGGGCCACCCACGCCATAGCGGCGGCGGATGGTCGGGATCAGGTACTCGTCGAAGGCGCGGTCGACATCGTAGGCGGGCGCCCAGCCCCAGTCCAGGCGCGCGGCGCTGTCGTCCACATCCGCCGGCCAGGAATCGACAATCGCCTCGCGCTTCAGGTCCGGCTCAAAGGTAATCTCAGCGCCGGGGAAGGCCGCCAGCGCCCGCTCGCGAATCTGCCGCGCCGAGAGGCTGAAGGAGGTGACGTTGTAGACCATGTGCGTCAGCGCCTCGCGCGGCGCGTGGCTAATCTGCAGCAGCGCCTGCACGGCGTCGGGCATGGCCATGAAGGGGATGCGCACCTCTTCGCGCACAAAGCAGGCGTAGGGTTCGCCCCGTGCCGCCGCGTGCAGCATTTCGGGCGCGTAGTCGCTGGTGCCGCCGCTGGGCACCGTATCGGCGCTGATCAGCCCGGGGAAGCGCACGCAGCGGAAGTCGAGCGTCACCGGCTGGCCGGCGGCGGCGAGCTGGCGGAAGTAGCGGCTGAAGTAGACGCCCAACTGCTCGCAGTAGAGCTTGTTGCAGCCGTACATGGTGCGCGGCTGGTTCCATTCGAACTCGCGCACACGCTGAAAGTGGAGCTTGGTGGCGCGGTCGGGCATGCCGTAGGCCGCAATCGAGCTGGGGAAGACGAACTGCACCGGCCGGTTGGCCCACTGCGTCTGGTCGGCGGCGAGCATGAGCAGCCCGAGCGTGCCTTCGACGTTGACCTGGTGCGCGGCCTCGGGTGCAATCTCGGCGCGCGTCGAGAGCAGCGCGGCCAGGTGGTAGATGACGTCGATCTCGTATTCGGTGACGAGGCGGGCGAGCAGGCGCGTGTTGAGCAGGTCACCCTCAAAGTGGGTGCTCATGCCGCGCAGCTCTTCGGGCAGCGGGCGAATGTCCACCGTAACGATGCGCACCGAAGGGTCGGCGCTCAGGTTGCGGATCAGCGCCTGGCCCACTTCGCCGCTGGCGCCGGTGATGAAGATGGCTCGCTTGCGCATCGTCACAGGGTGACCACGCTTCCGCTGGTGGAAGGGGTTGCCCCCTGCTGGATGACGCCGAGCGCGCGCCCCACGCGCTCGAAGATGTCGAGCGCCTGTTCCAGGTCCTCGCGGCTGTGGGCCGCCGAGTTCATCACACGGATGCGCGCCTTGCCCATGGGCACGGTGGGGTATCCAATCGCCATCGCAAAGAGCCCCTCCTCGAAGAGGCGGCGGCTGAACTGCTGGGCCAGCTGCGCCTCGCCCAGCATCACCGGCACAATCGGCGTCTGGCTCAGGCCGGTGTCAAACCCCAGCGCCTGCAAGCCCTCGCGAAAGAGGGTGGCATTGCTCCAGAGCCGCTCCACCAGTTCGGTCGACTCGCCGAGCATCTTCACCGCCTCGATGTTGGCGGCGGCGTCCGGCGCCGTCATCGCGCTCGAAAAGAGGAAGGGGCGCCCGCGCTGGCGCAGCCACTCGATGATCACCGCGCTGCCGGCGACCAGCCCGCCCACCACGCCGAAGGCCTTGCTCAGCGTGCCCACCTCCACATGCACGCGCCCGTGCAGCCCAAAGTGGTCCACAATGCCGCGGCCGCCGCTGCCCAGCACACCCTCGCCGTGGGCATCGTCCACCATCAGCAGCACGCCGAACTCCTCGGCCACGGCGGCGATCTTGTCGAGCGGGGCGATGTCGCCATCCATGCTGAAGACGCCGTCGGTGATGATCAGGCGGCGGCCGCTGCCCTCGCCGGCGAGCTTTGCGCGCAGGTCGGCGACGTCATTGTGGCGGTAGCGCACGACGGCGGCGCGGCTGAGCCGGCAGCCGTCGATGATGCTGGCGTGGTTGAGCTCGTCGGAGTAGATCGTGTCGCCCGGGCCTACCAGCGCCGGAATCGTCGCCAGGTTGGCGGTGAAGCCACTCTGGAAGGTGATGCAAGCTTCGGCGTGCTTGAAGGCCGCCAGCCGCTCCTCCAGCTCCACGTGCAGCGTGGTAGTGCCGGCGATGGTGCGCACCGCGCCCGGCCCCACGCCCATCGCCTCAATTCCGGCGGCGGCCGCCGCGCGCAGGCGCGGGTGGTTCGCCAGCCCCAGATAGTTGTTGGCGCTGAAGTTGAGCAGCGTGCGCCCGTCGATCTGGACGTGGGCGCCCATGGGCGATTGCAGGGTGCGAATCGTGGTGTAAAGGCCACCCTCGCGCAGCTTCTGCAGTTCGGCCGCGATCTCTTGCAGCGCGGCAACCGGCGGCCGCTGCGCGCCTTCTGTTGCGTGTTCCAGAGTCATCGCTCACTTCCGCCTTGGGAATGGAATGGGGATGGAGTGGGTGTGGTTTGCTGGTGATGATGCACTTGGGATGATGCGAAGATGAACGAGACGCGGCAGAGGCCGGGCGACGTTGCACAACGTGCTGCCGGTAGTGGTTTGCGGCCCCCCAGGCGCTCCTGCCGATTGTGCATGATTGGGCGGCGATTACGCAACCGTCTGCGTGGGTGCTATACTGCTTCTACAGGTGCAGCCGACTCCCCACGGCCGGGCTGGCGCCCCAGCGGCCCGCCATGCGCCCCAGCGGCACCGCCTTGATTGCGCGCCTCCACACCAGCCACCAGCCAACCGACCGCAAGCGGCCCGATCGCCGCCTGCCTTACCCAAGGACACGCATGAGCAATCCCGAATCGTTCAGCTCCAGCAGCGGCGCCGAGAGCAACCGCAATTCCGGCGACAACGGCGAGAGCGTCCGCCGTTCGCCCCTGGCGCGCGACGAGGGCGGCCACTTCATCACCCACGCGCCGGTAGAGCGCGCCGTGCTTGTCGGTGTTGAGCTGCGCGACGTACCCAGTCTGTTGACGCTGAGCGACTCGCTCGCCGAGCTGGAGCTGCTGGCCGACACGGCAGACATCGAAGTCGTCGGCGCCGTGACGCAGAAGCTCGATTCGCCCAGTCCGGCCACCTTCATCGGCAGCGGCAAGGTGGACGAACTGCGCATGCTCGTCACCGAACTGGGCGCCGGCGTGGTGATCTTCGACGACGAACTTTCGCCCCGCCAGCAGCGCGACCTGGAAGAGGCGCTGGGCGAAGAGGTCAAGGTGATCGACCGTACAGCGCTGATCCTCGACATCTTCGCCAGCCACGCCCGCACGCGCGAGGGCGCAGTGCAGGTCGAGCTGGCGCAGTACGAATACCGGCTGCCGCGCCTGACGCGCGCCTGGACCCACCTTGCACGTCAGTCGGGCGGGCGGGCGGGCGGCGCTTCGGGCGGCGTGGGCGTGCGTGGCCCCGGCGAGACGCAGCTCGAAGTCGACCGGCGCGAAATCGACCGCCGCATTGCCTTCCTCAAGCGCGAGCTGGTCGAAATCCAGAAACAGCGCCGCCAGCACCGCGACCAGCGGCGCAAGAACAACACGCCCGTCATCGCACTCGTTGGCTATACGAATGCCGGCAAGTCCACCCTGCTCAACGCCCTCGCCGACGCCGACGTCGTCGCCGAAGACCGCCTCTTTGCCACGCTCGACCCCACCACGCGCCGCGTCGAGCTGCCCAGCGGCCAGGTGGTGCTCTTCACCGACACCGTCGGCTTCATCCAGAAGCTGCCCACCATGCTCGTCGCCGCCTTCCGCGCCACGCTCGAAGAGGTGACCGAAGCCGACCTGCTGGTGCATGTGGTGGACCTGTCGCACGCCAACATGGAGGAGCAGGTGGCTGCCGTGGAGGAGGTGCTGGAGGAGATCGGCGCCGGCGACAAGCAGGTGATTACGGCGCTCAACAAGGTGGATAACCTGGACCCTGCCGACGAGGAACTTGCCGCGCACCTGGCCGAGGCGGTGGCCGAATACCCCAACGCCGTCGTGCTCAGCGCGCTGCGCGGCGATGGGCTGCTTGAGCTGCAGGCGATGGTGGACGAGGTGCTGCGCAAGCGGATGGTGCGCGTCAACGTGCTCATCCCCTACTCGCGCTCCGAACTGGTGGCGCTAGTGCACGAGCACGGCTACCTGGATATGGAAGAGCACACCGACGACGGCACGCTGCTGCAGGGCTGGCTGCCGGTGCAGCTCGCCGGCCGCCTTGCCGAATTCCAGCAGAGCGCAGCGGGCAGCTAACGCTCCACGCGCGGCGCAACCCGATCGAACCGACAATGGCCAACGACAGTGTGCTGGTCACAGCCCCCATCCCCGAGGCCGCGCTGGAGCGGCTGCGCGCCCACTTTGGCGCCGCCCTGCTCGCCTGGAGCGGCAGCCCTGTGATGCCGCGCGCCACCTTGCTCGAGCAGGCAGTGGGTAAGGCCGGCATCCTCTGCCTGATCAACGACCGGGTCGACGCCGAGCTGCTCGACGCCGCCGGGCCGGCGCTGCGCGTGGTCAGCACCATGTCGGTGGGCTACGACCACGTGGACGTGGCCGCCTGTCGTGAGCGCGGCGTGGCCCTGGGCAATACACCCGGCGTGCTGACCGAGACGACAGCCGAACTGGCGATTGCGCTGCTGCTGGCCACGGCGCGCCGCCTGCCCGAGGCGCTGGTCGCCGCGCGCGACGGTTCGTGGGGGGCCTGGCAGCCCGAGTGGCTGGTGGGCAGCGACCTGCACGAGAGCAGCGTGGGCATTGTGGGCATGGGACGCATTGGCCAGGCGGTGGCGCAGCGGCTTGCTGCGTTCGGCTGCCGCCTGCTCTACACCGGCCCCCAACCCAAGCCCGAAGCCGAGCGACTGGGCGCGACCTACCTCAGTCTTGACGAGCTGCTGGCGCAGAGCGATTTTGTGACGCTCCACGCGCCGCTCAACGCCCAGACGCAGCGCATGATCAACCGCGGGACACTGGCGCAGATGAAGCCCAGCGCGACCCTGATCAACACCAGCCGCGGCGGCCTGGTGGACCAGGAGGCGCTGGAATGGGCGCTGCGCAGCGGCACGATCGCGGCCGCCGGCCTCGACGTCACGACGCCCGAGCCGATCCCAACCGACCACCCGCTGCTGAGCCTGCCCAACTGCGTGGTGCTGCCGCACATTGGCAGCGCCTCGCGCGCCACCCGCACACGCATGGCGCTGCTCGCCGCCGAGAACCTGATTGCCGGCGTCGACGGTGGCCCGCTGCTGCACCAGGTGGTGTGAGGTGGCGGAGACCACACCTTCCCTTACATAGCGGAAGCTTCAGCTTTCGCTCTCTGGCAAGACCGGGGCAACGACGGCTGAAGCCGCCGCTATGCGAAAGCTGGTTGCCCTGTACGTGCTTTCTTTGGAGCAACAGCCATGAACACACAGCCACGCGCCCGCAAGCAGTGGCGCGAACTGACGATGCAGCAGCAGGTGGGCATCATCGTCGGCGGCCTTTTGCAGGTCGCGCTGGCGGGCTGGGCCGTCCACGACATTCGCCGCCGGCCGGCCGCCCAGATTCGCGGGCCAAAGGCGCTTTGGTACGCCGCCAGCGCCATCAACTTTGTCGGCCCAATCAGCTATGCGCTCTTCGGGCGCAAGCCCGCCTGAGGCGCCTCGGCCCTCCTCACCGCACGAGTTAAGGACCATGAGCACACGCACCGTCCCGCGCGAATTTGAACCGCTCTCGCTCTGGCGCGACGTCCCCTTTCTGCGCGGGCTCGACGACGCAATCATTGCCGAACTGGCCGGCGCCGCACGCTCGCGCGCCTTGGACGCCGGCGAGGTGGTCTTTGTGGAGGGCGAAGAGTGCGCCGGCCTCTACCTGATCGAGAGTGGGCACGTCAAGATTTGCCACTTCTCGAAGGAAGGGCGCGAGCACATCTTCCACATCATGGGGCGAGGCGACACCTTCAACGACGTCGCCGCGCTCGACGGCGGCGCCAACCCGGCCACCGCAATTGCCCATACCCCCGCGCTGCTCTGGCGCGTGCAGCGCAGCGACCTGCGCCGCATTGCCACCGACCGCCCCGCTCTGGCCTGGGCGTTGGTCGAAAGCATTGCGCGCCGCACTCGCCATCTTGTCTCTTCGGTGCAGGAGCTGGCCATGCTCAACGTGCGCGGCCGTCTCGCGCGCCTCCTGCTCGACCAGGCAGAGGCCTTCGAGCGCGGCGATACGCCCTATGCGCTGACGCAAGAGGCGATGGCCAGCCGCCTGGGGACAGTGCGCGAGGTGCTGGGCCGCGCCCTGCGCAACCTCTCGGCCGAGGGCATCATCGAGTTCGACCGCAACAAGATTGTGATTGTGGACCGAGCGCGCCTGACCGAAGCCGCCGAAGTCTAGACCCTATCGCAGCAACCGAAGCTTGCCTGGGCGGGGCGCCACTGTGCACCCCGCCTTTCGTCGCGCCCAGCATCCCTGTGCGCCCAGCATCCCTGTGCGTTCTGCCTCTGCCGGCAATGACTTGCGCGCGCCGATGTGACTTTTGTCGCAGCGCGTCACACCTCCCTCTGCTAGCCTCTGGCGGAGTTCAGCACGCGCCGAGGTGGCAAGAATGGAGTCTGACGTGAGTCCAGACAAATATCTCCCCCACATCGATCGTCGGCGCTGTACGCTCTGTGGCCGCTGCCTCGAGGCCTGCCCCACGCAGGCGCTGGAGGAGACGGCCGAAGCCGTTGTGCTCGCCCGCCCCGAGTCCTGCACCTTATGCACCATTTGTGAGCTCAGCTGTCCACACAACGCGATTTCCCTCCCGTTCATGGTTGTCTTTGCCCCTTCGCAGCGCACCCCTCACCTGCAGGCGCCCCGCCGGCACCCCAAAACCCTTTCTTCCAAAGGAGGAAGTCAGTGAAGCGCATCCTGTCCATGCTCAGCGTAGTGCTGCTGTTGCTCTTTGCCGCGGCCATGCTTTCGGCCTGCGGTGAAGAACGCCAACCCGCAGAGGAAGCCACTGCCGTGCCCGCCGCTGATGGCGACGAGACGGTGGTTGCTTCGGGTCTGCCCGACGAGGCCATGACGATCGCCAGCGATCGTGGCTTCTCGCCGGACGACATCCGCGCCGCCTTGATGACCTACGTGCCCAGCGGCAAGCTTGACGAGTACTACCTCTTCTCGTCGGGCGGCCATTCGGGCAACGTACTCGTCGTCGGCGTGCCCTCCATGCGCATCCTCAAGCAGATCGCCGTCTTCACCCCCGAATCCTGGCAGGGCTACGGTTTCGGCTCGGTTGAGTCGAAGACCATCCTGGATGCCGGCAACGTCGATGGCGTCGAAATCCGCATGGGCGACACGCACCACCCTGCCCTCAGCGAGACCGAAGGCGACTACGACGGTGACTTCCTCTTCATTAACGACAAGGCCAGCGCCCGTGTGGCCGTGATCGACCTGCGCGACTTCGAAACCAAGCAGATCGTCAAGGACCCGAACATCATCAGCAACCACGGCTCGACCTTCGTCACCCCCAACACCGAGTATGTGCTGCAGGGCAGCCAGTACGCCACACCGCTGGGCTGGGACTACGCGCCGATCTCCGAGTACAAGGAGAAGTACCGCGGCCTGATGACCGCCTGGAAGTTTGACCGCGAGAGCGGCCGCATCATCCCCGAAGAGTCCTTCAGCATCGAGCTCCCGCCCTACTGGCAGGACCTCTGCGACGCCGGCAAGCTCGTCTCCGACGGCTGGGCCTTCTGCAACAGCCTGAACAGCGAAATGGCCACCGGCGGCGTCGAGCAGGGCAACCCGCCCTTCGAGGCCGGTGCGAGCCAGAATGACACCGACTACATGCACATCTTCAACATCGACAAGGCTGCCGAAGTGGCCGAAGCCGCCGGCAAGACCGAGATGATCAACGGTATGCGTGTCATCCGCATGGACACCGCCGTTGAAGAAGGCATCTTCTTCCTGGCTCCCGAACCCAAGAGCCCCCACGGCGTTGACGTGACCCCGGACGGCAAGTACATGGTCGTGGCCGGCAAGCTGGACCCGCATGTGACCATCTTCGGCTTCGAGAAGATGATGCAGGCGATTGAGGACAAGAACTGGACCGAAGATGCCTACGGCATTCCGGTGCTCGACTTCGACGCCACGGTGGTGACGCAGGTGGAACTGGGCCTTGGGCCGCTGCACACCCAGTACGACGGTGACGGCAACGCCTACACCAGCCTCTTCCTCGACAGCGCACTGGTCAAGTGGAGCCTGGGCGGCGACGACCCGGCCGGCTACAAGGTGCTCGAGAAGGTGCCGGTGCAGTACAACCTGGGCCACATCGCCGCCGCCGAAGGCGACACGGTGAGCCCCGATGGCAACTACCTGGTCGCCCTCAACAAGTGGGCCGTAGACCGCTTCCTGCCGGTTGGCCCGCTGCTGCCGCAGAACGAGCAGCTGGTTGACATCAGCGGCGCCGGCCCCATGCGCGTCATCTACGACATGCCCATGGGCGTTGGCGAACCGCACTATGCCCAGATGATCAAGGCCGACAAGCTCGATCCGTGGCTCGTCTACCCCGAAGTGGGCTGGGACACGCTGGCCCAGGCCCCCTCTGAGTTCGCCACCCTGCCCGGCGAAGAGAAGATCGAGCGCGACGGCAAGAACGTCACCGTCTTCATGACCGCCGTGCGCTCGCACCTGACCCCCGAGCACGTGGAGATCGAGAAGGGTGACCACGTCACCTGGCACATCACCAACATCGAGACGGCGCACGACGCCACCCACGGCTTCCAGCTGGGCGGCTACAACATCAGCCTGAGCATCGAACCCGGCGAGACCACCACCTTCGAGTTCGACGCCGTGAACGATGGCACCTTCGCCTTCTACTGCACCGAGTTCTGCTCGGCGCTCCACCTTGAGATGATGGGCTACCTCTTCGTCAAGCCCGAGTAATAGGCCCAGGCAGGCGCACCCGCGCCTGAGTCAAGCTACCCGGCGCCGGTGCAGGCTCAACATGGGCCTGCACCGGGCCGGGAGCCCACGCCAGGCCGGCAGCAGATGCGGAGCAGGTCGTGAGCAGTGCCACATTGATGCGAAAACAAAGGGCTGTCAAAGTAGGAATTGAAGCAGAAGTGTACGCACCGATAAATGGTTCAAAGCGAGTGAGGAAAGCACCATGAGCAGCGAAATCGAGAAGGTGATCGGGCCACGAGTTCCCCAGGAGGAGATGAAGGCGCGCCGCGCACGTTATCTTTTGCCCACGCTCTTCTTTAGCGCCGCCGCTGTGCTGCTGCTGATTGCGCTCTTTGTGCCCTGGTGGCAGCTTACGCTGCACGCGCCGCAGTACCCCGCCGGCCTTTCGGTGGAGGCCTACATCAACCACCTGGATGGCGACGTGGCCGAGATCGACGGCCTGAACCACTACATCGGCATGCGCCCGCTCGGCGAGGCGGCCGCCTTTGAACGCTCGATCGCCATGGTGGGCGTGGTGGGTCTGGCGCTGTTGATCCTGGCCGCGATCTTTGTGCACTCGCGCTGGGTCCTGCTGCTTACGCTGCCGGCGCTGCTGCTGCCCGCGATCTTCCTGATCGACCTGCAGTTCTGGCTCTGGAATTTCGGCAACAACCTCGACCCAGCGGCGCCGCTCTCGAGCAGCGTGGACCCCTTCACGCCCCCCGTGCTCGGCGAGGGGGTGATCGCCCAGTTCCGCACTGTCTCTCTGCCCGACTACGGCCTCACACTCTCGATCATCGCTTCGGGGCTGATCCTGATCGGCCTGATCTTCCACCGCCGCGCCTACAAGCCGCTCGTCGACAAGAGCCAGCTGCAGGCAGCCGCCGTCCACGCCAACGGCAACTAATCCAGACCATGATGCAGACGCCACGCCCCTCCCCTGCCCGCTCGAGGCGCATCTTGACGGCGGCCCTCGCCGCCGCCCTGTTCGCCGCAGTCGCAGTCGCGATGGGGCTGGGCGGGCGAGCCCTGCTGGCGCAGTCAGCCCCGTTCGACCTGGCCGCCACGCTGCGTGACGCCGAAGAGGGCGCCGTGATCCAGGTGCCCGCCGGCACGTATCAGGGCCCCTTTACCATCGACAAGCCGCTGACGCTCGAGGGCATCGACCGCCCCGTGCTGCTTGGCGACGGCGACGGCGACGTGGTGCATATCGTGGCGCCCGATGTGACCCTGCGCGGCTTTGCCCTGCGCGGCACGGGCGTCTCGCTCGACCGCGAGGATTCGGCCGTGCGCGTGACGAAGGCGCCACGCGCGACGATTGAAGACAACCAGATCAGCGACGCTCTCTTCGGCATCTACTTTGAAGAGGCGCCCGGCGGCGTGATTCGCGGCAACACGATCCTGGGCAAGGAACTGCCCGAGTCGCGCCGCGGCGACGCCATCAAGCTCTTCTACAGCGCCGACAGCCTGATCGAAGCCAACGAACTGCGCCTGACGCGCGACTCGCTGGTCTGGTTCTCGCCCGGCACCACCGTGCGCAACAACATCATGACCGACGGCCGCTACGGCCTGCACTTCATGTCCACCGACAACCACGTCATCGAAGGCAATATTCTGCAGGGCAACTCGGTGGCCATCTACCTGATGTACGGCAGCAACTACACGCTGCGCGACAACGTGCTGGCGGGCAGCCGCGGGCCAAGCGGTTACGGCCTGGGGCTGAAGGAGACAAACGACGCCATCATCGAGGGCAATCGCATTGTGGGCAACCGGGTTGGCGTCTACAATGACGCCTCGCCCCTGCGCCCTGAGGCGCGCATCGTCTACCGCAACAACGTCTTCGGCTACAACGAGATCGGCATGCTCTTCCTGCCCAACGTCATGCGCAACCAGTTGAGCGAGAACATCTTTCTGGACAACTCCGAGCAGGTCAACATCTCGGGCGGCGGCCAGTTGATGGGCAACGAGTGGGCGATCGATGGGCTGGGCAACTACTGGAGCGATTACAACGGTTTTGACGCCGACGGCGACCACGTGGGCGAGCTGCCCTACGAATCGCACAGCCTCTACGAGAGCCTGACGGCCAAGTATCCGGGCCTGCGCCTTTTCCAGCTCAGCCCGGCCGCCGATGCGATCGACCTGGCGGCCAAGGCCTTCCCCATCTTCCAGCCGCGCCCGATTCTGGCCGACCCTTACCCACTGACCCAACCGCCGACGCTCGCGCCCGCCAAGGGCTTCACGCCGCCTTCGACCACCACGCAGGCGCTGACGGCGCTGGGGCTGCTGGCGGTGGCGCTGCTGGTGCTGGCGCTGGGGCTGCGCGGCTTTGCACCGCGACCGCAACGTGCTGCCCGGCATTCGTCCGGCGCCACACTTTCGTGATTCATTCTTCAGGCAACCATGATTGAAATCGTCGGCCTCACCAAGCAGTTCGGCGCCTTTCGCGCCGTCGATAACCTCTCGCTGAACGTGGCGCCTAACCAGGCCGTCGCGCTCTGGGGGCACAACGGCGCCGGCAAGACGACGGTGATCAAGTGCCTGCTGGGGCTGGTGCGCTACGAGGGCACAATCCGTGTGGGCGGCTACGACGCCCGTTCACAGGGGCGCGCCACACGCGCCCACGTCGGCTATGTGCCGCAGGAGCTGGCCTTCTACGACGACATGAGCACGCTCGAGAGCGCGCATTACTTTGCCGCCCTCAAGCGCACCAACGCCGACCGTGCGCCCAAGGTGCTGGCCGATGTGGGGCTGGCCGACCACATGGCCAAGCCCGTGCGCGCGCTCTCCGGCGGCATGAAGCAGCGGCTCGCACTGGGCCTGGCCCTGCTCGCCGACCCGCCGGTGCTCGTGCTCGACGAGCCGACCTCGAGCCTCGACACCGCCGCCCGCAGCCAGTTCCTGGGCCTGCTTAGCGAAGTCAAGGCCGCCGGCAAGACGATTCTCTTCACCTCGCACCGCATGGAAGAGGTGGAGGCGCTGGCCGACGAGGTGGTGGTGATGGAGGGCGGCAAGGCGATTGCCCGCTGCCCCGCCCACAAGCTGGCCGAAGTCGTCGGGCTGCGCTCGGTGGTCAAGCTCAAGCTGCCGCTCGACAAGCTGGACGCCGCCATGCAGCTGCTGCAGGCCGAAGGCTTCAACGTGCGCCGCAACGGCGTTGGCGTGCTGGTGGATGTGCCGCCGCGCGAAAAGGCGGCGCCGATCCATAGCCTCAGCCGCGCCAACATTCCGGTTCATGATTTCGAGGTGGAGTAGGACCATGGGACAGGGAATCTCGTTCGCCACACTCTGGACGATCGCACGCAAGGAGCTGCGCGACGCGCTGCATAACCGCTGGTTCCTCCTTTACACGCTCTCCTTCGCCGCGCTCTCGCTCGGCCTTAGCGCGCTGGCAATGACTAGCGCCGGGATTGCCGGCCTGGCGGGCTTTGGCCGCACGGCCGCCAGCCTCGTCAACCTGGTGATGCTGATTGTGCCGCTGATGGCGCTGACGGTAGGTGCGCAGTCGCTGGCCGGCGAGCAGGAGCGCAAGACAATGGGCTACCTGCTGGCGCAACCGGTGACGCGGCTAGAGGTCTACCTGGGCAAGTATGTAGGGCTGACGCTGAGCCTGCTCGCCTCGCTGGTGCTGGGCTTCGGGGTTTCGGGGCTGGCGCTGGCGCTCAATGGCGGCGGCAGTGCGGCGCCCGGCACCTATGTGCTGCTCGTGACCATGGCCTTTGTCCTCAGCCTGGCCATGCTCAGCGTGGGCTTCCTCGTTTCGGCGCTTACCAGCCGGGCGGGCGTGGCGGTGGGCATCGGCCTCTTCCTCTGGCTCTGCTTCGTCTTCCTGGCGGACCTGGGCATGATGGGCACGGCAGTGGCCATGCGCATGCCGGTCGAAGGTCTCTTCTGGCTGGCGCTGGCCAACCCGCTGCAGGCCTTCAAGATGGCGGCTGTGCTCAACATCAACACCTCGCTGGACCTGCTCGGCCCCGCCGGCATCTTCGCCACGCAGGAGTATGGCGCTGCGCTGCCCTGGCTGCTTGCCGCCATGCTTGCGCTCTGGATCGTGCTCCCGGCGACGGCCGCTTACCTCTACTTCGCCCACCGCAGCGATTCCTGAGCCGGCAGACGCCGCTCGCACCCTGATGGAGCTTTCCCGATGCGCGGTACGTTGCTTTCACTAACGGGGGCGCGCAGCCCAATTGCCACTCTGCCGCGACTTGTGCTGCTGCTGCTCGTCCTGCTGGCGGCGGCCGCATGCGCCCAGGGCAGCCGCGAGGCCGAGCCGCCCGATATCCACTACGGCGAAGACATCTGCGCCGACTGCGGCATGATCATCAGCGAACCCCGCTTCGCCTCGGCTTATGCCTGGGAGATCGAGGAGGGGCGATTTGAGAGCATCGCCTTCGACGACATCGGCGACATGGTGAATGCCATCAAGATCAACCAGGATCTGCCCTTCGTCGGCTTTTGGGCGCACGACTACCACGAGGAGACCTGGATCGACGCCGAGACCGCCTTCTACGTCGTGAGCACAGCCATCCGCTCGCCGATGGGCCACGGTGTCGCCGCCTTCGCCAGCCAGGAGGATGCCGCCAAACTTGCCGCCCCGCTCAACGCCGAGGTGGTAGACTGGGACCATATGCGCATCGCCGTGCTGCTGCACAACCACTAGCGCCGCGAATCATGACTCTGACGCAAAACCTGCATACAAAACAGCCATTGATACCGCAACCATACGCACCCGAAGGAGATCGACCGTGTTGAAGAATCACCGATTGCTGACTATCCTGCTCGTCGCTGCGCTGAGCCTGCTGCTGCTGGCCGCATGCGGTGGCGATCGCGACGAAGAGCCCGCTGCGGCCGAAGCCCCTGCCGCCGCCGCAGCGCCGGCCGAAGAGGTTGTTGAGGTTGCCGCCGCCCCGGCAGGCGATGCCGTCAAGGGCAAGGAGCTCTTCGACACGACCTGCATCGCCTGCCACGGCCCCGGCGGCGTCGGCGTTGTGAACCTGGGCAAGGACATGACGGCCAGCGTGTTTATCCATGGCCTGGACGACCAGGGCTTGCTCGACTTCATCAAGGTCGGCCGCGATGCGTCGCACCCAGACAACACCACCGGCGTCGCCATGCTGCCCAAGGGCGGCAACCCGGCGCTCACCGATGAAGACCTGCTGGACATCATCGCCTACATTCGCACGATCAACATGGTGCAGTAGCAGTCGGCGGTTCGGAAAACGCAAGCTGCCTGGCGAGCCGCGTGTTCCACGCGGCTCGCCCTGATTCTCCGGGCGCCGCACCTGTAAGGTGAGACTTGCTGCTTCCCGCCCGGCTGCTGATACCATTCACACCCAGGAAGCGAGAAGGGCGACCGGGTGCGCGCCTACGCCGCCGGTCGCCCTTCTCGCGTGCTGCAACCAGGACCGTAACCAGAACCATACGAGATGGCAAACCCTACCTCTTCCACCAAGCCGCCTGCCGCCCGCAAGAGCTCGTCGCCCTTTGCCCGCTTGCCCAAGCCGCTGCTCGCCCTGTTGATGGCGACCGTGGTGCTCTCGCTGCTTGCCGCGCTCTGGGCTGGGCTGCTGCGCCTGGGCTGGAGTTGGCCTGTGCTCGCGCCGCGCCTGCCTGGCAACCATGGCCCAATCATGGTGAGCGGCGCGCTAGGCTCGCTGATCGCCATCGAGCGCGCCGTGGGGCTGGGCAAACGCTGGATGCTGGCCGCCCCGGCTCTCACTGCGCTCGGCACGATCCTGCTGCTCACCCCGGCGCCAACCGCCGCCGCGGCGCTTGCGATTACGGTGGGCAGCGCGCTCTTTGTGGCCGGCGTGGCGCAGCTGCTGCGCATTCACGTCGCGCTCTTTACGGTGACGATTGTGCTGGGCGGCGTGCTCTGGCTGGTCGGCAACCTGCTCTGGCTGTTCGGACAGCCGGTGGCGCTGGCGGCGCTCTGGTGGCTCGGCTTCCTCGTCGTCACCGTCGCCGGCGAGCGGCTGGAGCTGAGCCGGATGTTGCGCCTGAAGCCGCTGGACACTGCGCTCTTCGGCGGCGCGCTGGCGCTGGTGATTGGCGGGCTGATCACGGCGATTGCCGCCTATGGTGCGGGCACGCGCCTGCTTGGCGTCGGTCTGCTGGCGATGGCGCTCTGGCTGCTGCGCTACGACATTGCCTGGCGGCGCATCAAGGCCGGGCGCGAGGCAAGGTTCGGGGCGCTCTGCCTGCTCTCGGGCTATGTCTGGCTGGCAGTGGGCGGGCTGGTGGCGATTGTCTGGGGCGGCTACAGCGCCGGCCCATTCTACGATGCCTTCCTGCACAGCGTCTTTGTGGGTTTCATCTTCGCCATGATCTTTGCCCACGCGCCGATCATCCTGCCGGCTGTGCTGGGGCTGGCCGTGCCCTACACGCCCCGCTTCTACATCCACCTGGTGTTGCTGCACGCCGGCCTGCTGCTGCGCATCGCCGGCGACCTGCTGCCGAACATGGCGCTGCGCCGCTGGGGCGGCCTGCTCAACGCGCTGGTGCTGCTCTTCTTCCTGGCCAACACGTTCACCGCCGTTATCGGCGGATCGAGAAGCGAGAAGCGAGAAGCGAGAAGACAGCCGTCGCCGCCTTGACTTCTCAATTCCAGCGTGCCCGGTCGCCGGTGGCTGTCTTCTCGCTTCTCGCTCTCTACTCATGGAGGCCAACTTTGGTCACCCCTTCCTTTACCCATTTCGCCGAGGTGGACGCGCTGGTGGGCGACATCGCGCCCGAATCCATCGTCAGCCGCACGATTCTCAACAAGCCGGGCATCCGCATCATCCTCTTTGGCTTTGCGCCCGGCCAGGAGCTCTCGGAGCACACCTCGACCAAGACCGCGATCCTGCACTTTCTGCGCGGCAGCGCGCGGTTGACGCTGGGCGGCGCGCCGCAGCTGGCCGGCCCCGGCACGCTGGTGCACATGGCGCCCAACCTGCCCCACAGCATCCTCGCCGAAACCGAAACCGTGATGCTGCTGACCATGGTCGATACAGCAACTGCTTGACGCAAGGGCGCAAAACATCTGACGCAAGGACGCAAGGGAGCGCAAGGAAGAGCAACGACAACTGCACTCCTGCAGCAGTTCCTTGCAATCCCTTGCGTTCTTCGCTCCCTTGCGTCAGAAGTGGTTGTTGTGTGTCGTCGAGGCGCGGCGGCAGGTGTGTTACAATGGTCTCAAAGCAGCGGCGCGCAGCAACGTTCCCTCGCGCGCCGCAGTCCGCACGGCTCGTCCATACCTCTATTCCGCCCGCCGGCTGCCGCCGTCCGGGTGGGTCCCTGGCAAGGAGCGCTCCCCGCTATGAGCAACACCCTTTCCATCAAAGACAATCGCACCGACAAGAGCTACGAAATCCCCATCGAGCACGATACGATCCGGGCCATCGACCTGCGCAAGATCAAGGTCAACGCCGACGAATTCGGCATGATGACCTACGACCCCGGCTTCGACAACACCGCTTCGTGCAAGAGCACGATCACCTACATCGACGGCGACAAGGGCATCCTGCGCTACCGCGGCTACCCCATCGAGCAGTTGGCCGAAAAGAGCACCTTCCTCGAAGTCGCCTACCTGCTCATCTATGGCGAGTTGCCCAGCAAGACGCAGTACGACGCCTGGGTCTTCGAGGTGATGCACCACACCTTTGTGCACGAGAACCTGGTGCAGCTCATGCGCGCCTTCCGCTACGACGCGCACCCCATGGGTATGCTGATCAGCGCGCTCGCCTTTATGAGCACGCTGCACGCCGACGCGCGCAACATCGAAGACGAGAAGGTGCGCAACAAGCAGATCCTGCGCCTGATGGGCAAGCTGCCCACCGTGGCCGCCTTTGCCTACCGCCACCGCATCGGCCGCCCCTTCAACTACCCCAATAGCGACCTGGACTATACGAGCAACTTCCTCTACATGCTCGACTATATGCATCAGAGCCACTACGAGGTGCACCCCACGCTGGCCCGCGCGCTCGACGTGCTCTTTATCCTGCACGCCGACCACGAGCAGAACGCCTCGACCTCGGTGATGCGCTCGATTGGCTCGGCCCACGCCGACCCCTACAGCGCCATGGCCGGCGCCGCAGCCGCCCTCTTCGGCCCGCGCCACGGCGGCGCCAACGAGGCCGTCGTCAAGATGCTGCAGGAGATCGGCCGCGCCGACCAGGTGCCCGCCTATGTGGAGCGCGTGAAGAAGGGCGAGTTCCGCCTGATGGGCTTTGGCCACCGCGTCTACAAGAACTATGACCCGCGCGCCCGCATCATCAAGCAGGTGGCCTACGATGTCTTCAACGTTACCGGCATGAACCCCCTGCTCGACGTGGCGACCAAGCTGGAAGAGGTCGCCCTGCACGATGACTACTTCGTCTCGCGCAAGCTCTACCCGAATGTGGACTTCTACAGCGGCGTCATCTACCAGGCCATGCGCTTCCCGCCCGACATGTTCACCGTGCTCTTTACGCTGGGGCGCGCGCCGGGCTGGCTGGCGCAGTGGAACGAGATGGTGACCGACGCCGACCAGAAGATCGCCCGCCCGCGCCAGGTCTACCTGGGCGCCGAAGAGCGCACCTACAAGCCGCTGGTGGCAAGGGGCTAGGTCAGACGCTCCATTTTGGAAAAGAGAGGCCCGGCCGATCGCACGATCGGCCGGGCTTTCTGATCTATGCAGTGTGGCGCTGCGTCAGGAGATGTCGCCCTCGCCGCGCCAGAAGCGCTGCACCTGCGTCCGCACCGCCGGGTGCTCTTCGAGCAGCGGGTCGTGGGCGAAGAAGGCGCGCGCGGCGTCGCGCGCCTCTTCAACGGTCGCCAAATCGGTGAACTGGGCAACCTGCAGTTCGGGCAGACCCGACTGCCGCTTGCCCAGGAACTCGCCCGGGCCGCGCCGCTTCAGGTCTTCTTCGGCGAGCTTGAAGCCGTTGTTGGTGTTGACGAGCACCTGCAAGCGATCCTCGGCCTCGTCGCGCTCGTTGCGCGAGACCAGCACGCAGAAGCTCTTCTGGCCGCCGCGACCCACCCGCCCGCGCAGCTGGTGCAACTGGGCCAGGCCAAAGCGCTCGGCGTCCTCGATGATGATCACCGAGGCGTTGGGCACGTCGATGCCGACTTCGATTACAGTCGTCGCCACCAGGATGTCGAACTCCCCGGCGGCGAAGGCCGTCATGATCGCGTCCTTGTCGGCGCCCTTCATCTGGCCGTGAAGCAGAGCCAGGCGCAGTTCGGGGAAGACCTCACGCTGCAAGCGCTCGTGCTCCTGCGTGGCGGCGCCGGCCTCGAGCAGCTCGCTCTCCTCCACCAGCGGGTAGACGATGAAGGCCTGCCTCCCCTCGGCGGCCTCGCGGCGCAGGAAGTCGTAGACGCGCTCGCGTTCGAAGGGGCGGAAGATCACGGTCTTGACGGGCAGACGGCCCGGCGGCATCTCGTCGATCTGGCTCACGTCCAGGTCGCCGAAGACAGTCAGCGCCAGGCTGCGCGGGATGGGCGTCGCGCTCATCGCCAGCAGGTGGGGCTGCCCCTCGGCGCGGCTGCGCAGAGCGCCGCGCTGCTCTACGCCGAAGCGGTGCTGCTCGTCCACCACCACCAAGCCCAGGTTGGCAAACTCCACGCCCTCCTGGATCACCGCCGTTGTCCCCACAACAACGTCAACTTCCCCATCGCGCAACCCAGCCAGCAGCCGTTCGCGCTCGCCTTTCGACGTGCGCCCAGTGAGCAGCGCCACCTGCAGCGGGCTGCCGTCGGCATGCCTTACGCCCTCCAACAGGCGAGCCAGGCCGCGATGGTGCTGCTCGGCCAGAATCTGCGTCGGCGCGAGCATGGCGGATTGGGCGCCGTTGGCGGCGGCAATCCACATCGCGCCGGCGGCCACGGCCGTCTTGCCGCTGCCCACATCTCCCTGCACCAGGCGCGTCATCGGCACTGGCTGCTCCATGTCGACCGCGACCTCGTGCAGCACGCGCACCTGGGCGCTAGTGAGCGGGAAGCCTACCCCCTGCATAAAGGGCGTCAGCAGCGCGGCGCCGTTGCCCAGCGCGGGCGCCGTGCTCTGCTTGAGTTCGGCGCGGCGCTGCAGCACGCCAAGCTGCACGTAGAAGAGCTCTTCGAAGGCAAAGCGGTGCAGCGCCCGCTCCTTCTCGGCCTGTGAGGTGGGAAAGTGGAGCTGCCAGAAGGCGGATTGGATATCGGGCAGGCCATGTTCGGCGAGCAGCTCGGCCGGCAGCGGGTCCTCCACAAATTGGGCGTACTCTTCCAGCACCTGGCGCACAAGCTGCCGTATCTTCTTCTGGCTCAGCCCCTCGGTAGTGGGGTAGACCGGGGCAATGCGTCCGGTGGAGACAAGCTCTTGGTCCATCTCCTCGAACGCCGGCGTGTCCAGCGTCCTGTAGCCGCGGAAGGAGCCCACCTTGCCGCTCAGGCGCAGCGTGGTGCCGATCAGCGGCTCCAACTGGCGCATCACCCACTTGCTCCAGAAGGTGGCGCGCAGGGTGCCGCTGCCGTCGCTGAAGGTTGCTTCGATCATACTGCGTGTGGGGCCAAGCTTGCGCTCCTTCACCTCCCACAGGTTAGCGATAATCGTCGTCTGCTCGCCAACCACCAGCTCGGAGATCTTGCGCAGCTGCGAGTAATCCTCGTAGCGCGCGGGGAAGTGCCAGAGCAGGTCGTGCGGCGACTTGATGTCGAGCCGGTGCAGGTACTGCTCCATGATGTCGGCCACGCCCTGCAGTTGGCGCACCGAGGCGTGCAGGTCCTCCGGGCGGCGGGCAATGCGGCTGGCGCTGCGCTTGCCCTGAGTCGGGGCTTTGGGCTCGGGCGGCGGCTCGGGGTCCTGGTACTCGTAGACATAGGTCGAGCCGAAGCCACCCATCTCGGGCGGGCCCTCCTCGTCGGCCGCAACCGGCCGGCTGGAGGCGGCGTCGGCGACCTGCTTGCCGCCACCCTTCTGCCCGCTGCCCTGGCCGCCACTCGCCGCCTTGCCCTGCGCCTTGGCTGGTGCGGGCGCGTTCTGCGGTGCCGGCCGCGCTGCGTCTTGCGACTTGCCTTCCTGCGACTTGCCTTCCTGTACTCTGCCGGCCTGGGTTCTGCCCTCTTGCGCCTCGCCCTGCTGCCGATTGCTCTCCTGCGGCTTGAGCTGCTGGGGCGCAGGTTTCTCCTTGGGCGGGGCCTCGGCGGCCTCGATTTCGCCGGCAAGCACACGGCGCAGCGTGGCGATCGTCTCTGGGCGGTCGGGCAGGGCGCGCTGGCCGTAGCCGAGCATCAGCTGCTCGACGCGTGCGACGAGCGTCGCGTCCAGCCCTTCGCTGCGCGCCTGTTCGGCCCAGCGCGGCGCCATGGCCTGCATGCCGTTCATCACGGCCTTGTTGCGCCAGCCTTGGCGTTCTTCAAAGTCCAAAACGCGCAGCAGCTTTTCGGTGGCCGAAGCGTTGGTCGACACAGATTTGTCCCTATAGCATGGGGCCGAAGGTGCGGCCGGCGGTGAGCAGGTTGCGGCTAGAGCAGCCCCTCGTGCACCACAACGCCCACCACATTGGGGCCAAGATAGGCGGCAAGGCTGGGGGGATAGCCGACATCAAAGACGGGCACGCCGGGCATGCCCTGGTGCAGCCGCTCAACAAGGCGGGTGCGCGGCAGTTCGTAGTTGTGGTGCAGCACGCCCACCTGGCGCACGCGCGCAAACTCAGCCACAAACTCGTAGAGCTTGTCCACCACCTCTTCGCGCGTCTGCACCTTCTCGAGCGTGGTCAGCTTGCCCTCGTCCATCATCAGCATCGCCTTGATGCCGAGCATGGTGCCCAGCACACTCTGCGACGCCTTGAGCTGCGCGCTGCGCTCGAGGTAGTTCAGGCTCTCCGAAAAGAAGGCGACGTAGAGGTGCGGTACAGAACCGTTGACCACGCGTGCGATCTCTTGCAGCGATTCGCCCTGCGCGGCCAGCGTGGCGGCGCGCATCACAAGCTGGCCCAAACCAAACGAGGTGCTCTGGCTGTCGATCACGCGGATGGTATAGCGGCCGCGCAGGTTGTCGGCGGCGCGGCGCGCCATGTCGTACATGGGGCTGAGCGCGCTGCTCATGTGGATCGAGACGATGTTCTCGGCCTCGGAGCCGGGCGAAATGTAGGCATCCAGGATCGTATTGATGTCGGCGGCCAGCACTTCGGGCGTGGGGTTGGCGCCGCTCGCCTGCATGGCGTTCAGCTTCTGGAACATGAGGTCGGCGCTGAAGTCGCTGCCCTCCTCGAAGATGCTGCTGCCGATGCGGATGCGGTGGGGGATCACCTCAACCGGCGTGCTAGCCAGAAACTCGGGCGGCAGCCAGGCGTTGCTGTCGGTGACGATACGAACTTTGCCCATAACGAGAGTGGGGTTCCGGTGGCCGCACCCAGGCGGCAGAGGCGCAAAGCTGGGTCTTGATCCTGTTCAGGATACCGCCGGAAGCGCGTCGCGATCAAATACTCAATCGATCGAGAAGCGAGAAGCGAGAAGACAGCCCCGTCGAGCACGCAGATCTTCGCTGAGGTGCCGGAAGCTTAGCAGAGCGCCGAGTGCTCGAAGGGGCTGTCTTCTCGCTTCTCGCTTCTTGCTTCTCGATCGCGTCTCCTCTCTCTGGTTTGACACGCGCGCCGTCCTGCGGTAGACTTCTGTCCTTGTGCAGCACCGATGGTGCGCGCAATTCGTTTGACCCGGCAGGCGTTCGCCGGTTGCGGGGTCGTCACTGAGGAGAGTTGATCATGGCCAAGTGCCAAAACTGCAGCCGCGCACCTCAATACGGGAACAACCGCCCGTGGTCGAAGAAGGCGACCCGCCGCCGCTGGAACGTGAACGTGCAGAAGGTCACGGTGATGGAGAACGGCAAGGCCGTCTCGCGCCACCTGTGCACCTCGTGCCTGCGCACGGCCACCAAGTCGGCCTGAGCGCGGTTTGGGCGCATGCTGCCGCCCACCACAAAACAGACAGCACCACCTTCTGAAAAGCCGCCGGGCCCCCACAGGGTCCGGCGGCTGGTCTATATCCAGGGTGCGCACCGCTCAGTTGGGGCGGGCCTCGCTGTTGCGGTGCGCGCGGCGCAGCTGGCCGCAGCCGGCGTTGATCTCGATGCCGCGCCGCAGCCGCACCGTCGTCGAGATGCCGGCGTCGCGCAGAATCTGGGCAAAGGCCTCGGCGTCGTGGCTGGTGCTGGGCTGGTAGGGGCTGTCGGGGATGGGGTTGAGCGGGATCAGGTTGACGTGGCAGAGCAGCCCGCGCAGCTTGCCGGCCAGCTCGCGCGCCAGCTCGGGCGTATCGTTGATGCCGCGCATGAGCGCGTATTCAAAGGTGACGCGGCGGTGGGTCTTCTCGATGTAGCGGCTCACGGCGCCCAGCACCTCATCGACCGGGTAGCCCTTATTCACCGGCACCAGCGAGGTGCGCAGCATGTCGTTGGGCGCGTGCAGGCTCACCGCCAGCCCGATCTGCAGCGGCTCGTCGGCCATCTTATCGATCTGCGGCGCCAGCCCCACCGTGCTCAGCGTGATGTGGCGTGCGCCCAGGCCAAACGCGCCGGGGTCAGTCAGCCGGCGCAGCGCGGCCCAGACGTTGCGGTAGTTGTGCAGCGGCTCGCCCATGCCCATCAGCACAACGTTGGAGACGTGCGTGGGGCGTTCAGCCACCGAATGCGGCTCCGCACCAGGGGTAGCGAGGTAGCGCGCAAAGTGGAGCACCTGCGCCACAATCTCGCCGCTGGTGAGGTTGCGCGCCAGCCCGCCTTGCGCCGTCGCGCAGAAGGTGCAGCCCATCGCGCAGCCGGCCTGGCTGCTGATGCAGAGCGTGCGCCGCTCGTCGTAGAGCATCAGCACGGCCTCGATCGTCTGGCCGTCGTGCAGCGTAAAGAGCACCTTCAGCGTGTCGCCCGCCTGCGAAACCACCTCGGCCGCCACCGTCAGCGGTGCCAGCGTTGCCGTCTCGGCCAGCGACCGGCGCAGCTCGGCGGGCAGGTTGGTCATCACCGCAAAGTCGGCGGCGAAGCGCTTGTAGATCCACTCCCATAGCTGGCGGGCGCGGAAGGGCGGGTGGCCCATGCTCTTGAGCAGCGCCTCGAGCTCGGCGTACTCCAGGTCCAGCAGCGAGCGGCGCACGTCGGGCGGTGTGCTGCCGTCGGGCGCGCTGCCGGTCGGTTCGTTCAGGAAGATCGGTGTCGTCATGGCAGCGATTCTACCCCCTATACGCTGCGGCGTACAGTGGCGCGCCTCCCCACCGGCGCATCCATGCTTGGCGCGCGCGGCATGCCGTGCTACAGTTGACAGCCCCAGCGCGTACTTGGCCCCTACAGAGAGGATTCGCTCATGCTGACGCCGAACGGTGCTGCCCGCTTCTCCGGTATGGCCACGCCGCGCCTCTGGTTGCGCCACTTCTCCCAGGCCGATCTTGGTACGCTGCTCGCGTACCACAACCACCCAACAGTGCGCCACTATCAGGGCTGGGACAGCTGGGACGAATCAGGAGCCGCAGCCTTCATAGCCGCAATGGCCGACGCCCAGCCCGGCTCGCCCGGCGGCTGGTTCCAGTTTGCCATCGAGCAGCAAGCGAGCGGCGTACACGTAGGCGATGTCGCCTTGCTTACCATGTGGGCCGACTCGCGCTTGGGCGAGGTGGGCTACACCATCGCTCCCGCGCATCAGGGCAACGGCTACGCCACTGAAGCCGTGGCCGCTGTGATCGACTACGCCTTCCGCACCCTGCACATGCACCGGCTGACGGCGACGATCGACGCGACCAACCGCGCTTCGGCGGCGCTCGTCGAGCGGTTGGGCTTTCGCCGCGAGGCAGCCATGATCCAGAACACCTGGTACCACGGGGGCTGGTGCGATGAATACCTCTATGCAGTGCTCGCCCACGAATGGGCGGCGCGCCACCCGGCGCCGCTCTTCCGCGCCGGCTCGCCCGTGCGCACATAGGGGCCAGCGACACCGAGCGCCGGGGAACGGCGTTAGCTCAACACACCCATCGTTGCGACTCCGGGAGGGCGTATGTCGACACTGGCACGGGCGCTGGCGATTGCCGCCGAGGCGCACGCCGAGCAGAAGGACAAGTCGGGCCGCCCCTACATCGAGCACCCGCTGCGCGTGATGGCTGCCTTTGCCGCCGAGCCGGGCGCAGCGGGCGAGCAGCTGCGCATGATCGCAATCCTGCACGACGTGGTGGAGGACGCGCCCGCGTGGCCGCTGACGCGGCTGCGCGAGGAGGGCTTCACGCCGGAGGTGCTCGCCGCCGTAGACCACCTGTCGCGCCGCGAGGGCGAGTCGTACACCGACTTCGTGGCGCGCGCCATCAGCCACCCGCTGGCCCTGCGCGTGAAGCTGGCCGACCTGCGCGACAACATGGACCTAACGCGCCTGCCCGAGCTTGACGACAAGACCGTGGCCCGGCTGCGGCGCTACCACAAGGCGTGGCGAACCGCGATCGAGAAGCGAGAAGACAGCCTCGAGCGCCGGGAGCTGACGGGGCGTAGGTGAGCGTGCAATGCAAGAATCGCCCGGCCATGGTGCGCATGGCCGGGCGATTTTTCCTATTTCTGCGTCGTGCATAAAGGCAATCTTGCGCTCCCACTATCAGGTCGCGCCGCACGTTGGCGTCAGCCGGCTTGAGCCGGCTTGTGGTTGTTTAGCCGTGCGGCTTCAGCCCACGGACACGCCCGGCGCCCCGCCAGCTCGGCGCGAAAAGGCACGCTACCGAACTGTTTAGGCGAACTCCATCAGCCCACGCACACGCCCAGCCGCTTCTACAGGCGCGCTGCGTCGGCCTGCTGCAGGGCGGCGAGGAGGGTGGGGAGGCCGGGGAAGATGTAGGTGGGGGGCGGCGCGCCGGCCAGCATCTCGTCGCGTGTGCTCACGCCCGTCAGCACGCCGGCGGTGAGCAGGCCCAGAGCAGCGGCGCCCGCAATGTCGGTGTCGTAGCGGTCGCCCACCATCAAGGTGGTGGCGGGCGTTGCGCTCAGCTTCTCCATCGCCAACGCAAACATCGGCGCGTTGGGCTTGCCGATCACGGTGGGCGCCACACCGCCCGCCGCCTGCAGCAGCGCCAGCACCGCACCGGCGCCGGGCACCAACCCGCGCTCGGTGGGGAAGGTCAGGTCCGGGTTGGTGCCGATGAAGCGGGCGCCGTTGCGGATGGCGAGCGTGGCGTCGGCCAAGTCGTCGTAGGTCAGGGCGAAGTTGGCGCCAGAGACGCAGTAGGCGGCGGCGAAGGGGTCAGTCGTCAGCTCGAAGCCGTGCAGGGCGAGCGCGTCGCGCAGGCCCGCCATGCCCATCACAAAGACGGGGCCGGGGGCGAAGCCGTTCGGCGTGCCGGCGCGGAAGGCGGCAACCTGCTCGGCCAGCCAGGCGGCGGTGGCTTCGGCACTGCCCAGCACCTGGTCGCCGTGCGCCGGCAGCCCCATGTTGGTGAGCTTGGCGGCGAACTGGGCGCCATTCTGCGAAGCGTTGTTGGTGACGCAGAGCCGCCCGCGCCCGGTCGCATCCAGGTAATCCCACAGCGCCTGCACGCCGGGCAGCGGCTGTTGCCCCACATAGAGCACGCCATCCATATCGAAGAGCACGGCGCGCACGGCTGCCAGCCGCTCAATCGGCCACACATCGGTCGCTTCACTCAGCACGGGGAGGGTCATTTTCATCGCCTCGGAACTTCATTGACGCAAGGACGCAATTTGACGCAAGGGAACGCAAGGGAAAACGTAGGAAACTGCACCGACGCGTGGATAAGGCGCGCCGTCGCATCAGTATCGCCCAGATGGATGTGGGGCGCGAATGGGCAGCCGGCTCGTTTGGCGGCAGCCGCAGTGGCACACGCCGAGCAGTGGGGACGTTTGACACTTGCAGGCGTCGCTCCCCGGGCTTAGGGTAGAGGCGACCGTTTATTCGCGCGCCCGCGCGCTTTGCCCACAGGAGGTTTTGCCGTGACGGCTAGCCCGAAACCCCGCACCAAGATCACCTACGCCACGATGTCGGCCGACAACGAGGAGCTGCAGTCGGCCTTTGACGTCGCCTTTGCCGCCGTGCGCGCCGGCCGTCTGGGCGCCGAGCTGCCCATGTACATTAACGGTGAGCGCGTGTTGGCCGCCGAGAAGACGGCCTGCTACAGCCCGGCAGATACGCGCGTGCAGCTCTGCACGGCGCAGAAGGGCACGCGCGAGCACGCTCAGGCCGCGATCCATGCCGCCCGCGCCGCCTTCCCGGTGTGGGCCGCGACCCCGTGGCAGGAGCGCGTGGCCGCCCTGCGCCGCGGCGCCGACTACATCAGCGACCACAACTTCGAGCTCTCGGCGCTGATGGTGCTCGAGGTGGGCAAGAGCCGCCTCGAGGCCTTGGGCGAGGTGGAAGAGACCGCCGATCTGCTGCGCTACTACGCCGACGACATGGAAAAGAACGAGGGCTACGTGCGCGAGCTGGGCAAGCTCAGCGAGCGCGAGCACAACCAGAGCGTGCTCAAGCCCTACGGCGTCTGGGTGGTCATTTCGCCCTTCAACTTCCCCATGGCGCTGGGTGCAGCGCCGGTGGCGGCGGCGCTGGTGTGCGGCAACACGGTCGTCTACAAGGGTGCGTCGAGCACGCTCTACACCGGCTGGCTGATTGCCGAGATCTTCCAGGCCGCGGGGCTGCCGCCGGGCGTCTTCAACTACGTCAGCGGTCCCGGCCGCACGGTGGGCCAGGAGCTGCAGGACAACCCCGAGATCGACGGCTTCACCTTTACCGGCTCGTACGAGGTGGGCATGCAGGTGGCGCGCACCGCCGCCTCCGGCCGCTATCCCCGCCCCGCCGTCATCGAGATGGGCGGCAAGAATCCAGCCATCATCTCGAGCAAGGCCGATCTCAAGAAGGCCTCCACCGGCGTCGTGCGCTCGGCCTTCGGGCTTGACGGCCAGAAGTGCTCGGCCTGTTCGCGTGTCTACGTCCACGAAGCAGTCTACGACGCCTTTGTCGAGAAGCTTGTCGCCAAGACGGCCGCGCTCACCGTGGGCGACCCTGCAGCGCGCACCAGCTTCATGGGCACCGTGATCGACAAGGGCGCCTACGAGGATTACCAGCGCTTTGTGGCTCTGGCACGCCGCGACGGCCAGCTGCTCTTTGGCGGCGACGTGCTGACCGAAGGCCATCTGGCGCACGGCTACTACGTGCAGCCGGCGATCTTCACCGGCGTCAACGAGGCGCACGATCTGGTCAAGAACGAGCTCTTCCTGCCCATCCTTTACGTGGGCAAGGTAGCCAGCGTGAATGAGGCGATGGAGAAGGCCAACGCCACCACCTATGGCCTCACCGCCGGCATCTTCAGCGAGGACGAGGGCGAGCAGCAGTGGTTCTTCGATACAGCGCAGGCGGGCACCATCTATGCCAACCGCGCGGCGGGGGCAACCACGGGCGCCTGGCCGGGCGTGCAGGCCTTTGGCGGCTGGAAGGGCAGCGGCTCGAGCGGCAAGGGCATCGGCGGTTTCTACACCCTGCCCCTCTACATGCACGAGCAGAGCCAGACGGTCATCTACTGAGATCGAGAAGCGAGAAGCGAGAATCGAGAAGACAGCCTGAGCGCCGGTCCTTGACGGTTCTTGATTGAGCTTGCTCTTGTGCACATAAAGGGCGGAGGCATGGGATCGACCCCATGCCTCCGCTTTTCATTGTCACAAGAGCAAGCCCTACCACGATCCGTCACTGCCCGGCGCTCGGGGTTGTCTTCTCGCTTCTCGCTTCTCGATTCTCGATCGCTTTATTCGCCCTGGCCGTCGCCCACCGTCACTTCAACCGGCGCGAGTTCGGCCTGCCACAAGTCCTCTTCCACGTCGCGGGCGGCTTGCGCGACCGCCCAGCTCACGAAGAACCAGACGCCAAAGCCAATCGCCACCGCCACCGCCAGGCTCGCCGGCGTGGTGGGCACCGCGCCGCGGGCAATGCCCAGCAGCGTCAACAACAGGCCCAATGAGCCAAAGACCAGCCCCACCTTGACGGGGCCCGGGATTCTATTCACAAGCCGACTCCTGATGGTGCGTGCGCTGTTGCAGCGGCGGTCGGGAAAGCCCTCCGCTTCCCGAATGGCTCGGTGACCTGCAGTGTACATCGCATTGTACGCGCTCTCAAAGCAGAGAACGCAGACGCGCGTCTATCGTTCCTCCTACGTAGAAGAGCGAACTGCCAACTGCAACTGCATAACTGCTTATCGCAAGGGCGCAAGGAACTGCCACAGAAGGAACTGCAGTAACCGGGAACAGCAGGGAACAGCCGATTGCCGTTCCTTGCTGTTCCTGCCGTTGCAGTTCCTTCTGTGGCAGTTCCTTGCGCCCTTGCGATAAGCAGTTATGCAGTTGCAGTGCGCGGCGTCAGGAAGTGGAGTGGTCGCTGGTGCAGAGGTCGCGCACGTTGAGCTGCAGCGTGCGATTGCCGTTGTAGGCGTTGACCTCGAGTGTATAGACAGCGTCGATCAGCGTTCCCTCGGGCAGGTGGCGCGCCAGTTGCCCTTGGTTGAAGGCCACCGCATCGGTGAGCAGCGGCAGCACGCCCGGCAGCGGGCCGCCGTCGATCACCAGGCGCAGATGCTTGCCGCTGCCCACCGTGCGCGCCTCGCGCACGCGCAGGCGGCGGCTCAGCAGCAGCGGCGGCTGGTTCTCCTGCCCCGTCGGCTCCAGGCGTGCGAACTGCTGATGCAGCCCGTGGTTGACATCGAGCAGCGCCACCTGGGCGTCGATCTCGAGCGTGGGGCGCAGCTCTTTGTGGCTGGAAAGCTCGCGCTGGGCGATTGCCTGCAGGGCGGCGGCCAGTTTGGGTAGCGCCTCGGTGCGCACGGTAAAGCCGGCGGCGCTGCTATGGCCGCCGTGGCGCACCAGCAGGCTGCTCGTCTCGTCGAGCGCGCCGCTGATGTCGAACTCGCGAATGCTGCGCGCCGAGCCGCGCGACTCCACCGGCCCCTGGTGCACGACGACGGCGGGGCGGTAGTAGCGGTCGGCCAGCTTGCCCGCCACCAGCCCCACGATCCCCTGCTGGAAGTCGGGCGAGGCGGCAAAGAGCAGGGGCGGCAGCGTGCCCGCCTCGGCGCCGGCAACGGCAATCTGCAGCTCGGCGGCGTCCTGCATCTTCTGGCTCAGCTTTTGGCGCTGCGTGTTCAGGCTCTCGAGCTGCTCGGCAAGGTCCTGCGCCGCCGAGGAATCGCGCGTGCGCAGGAGCTGGTAGGCGAGCTTGGCGCTGGCCAGGCGGCCGGCGGCGTTGATGCGCGGCGCCAGCCGAAAGCTGATCGTCGTCGCGTCCACGCTGCCGCTCACGCCTGCCGCCTCGAGCAGCGCCGCCACACCGGGGCGCGGCGCGGCGCTCATGCGCAGCAGGCCGCGCCGCACCAGGCTGCGGTTGTCGCCCAGCAGCGGCATCATGTCGGCCACGGTGCCCAGCGCCACCAGGTCGAGCAACTCCTCCTCAATCTCGGCGGCGCGCTCGAGCGAAAGGCGGGGCGAACGGCGCGTGGCCTGCGCGCGCAGCACGGCCTGCGCCAGCCGGTAGGCAACGCCCACTCCGGCCAGCCGCTCCAGCCCACCGGCCGTTGCGCCGGGTGTTGCCAGCCGCTGCGGGTTGATCACGGCCAGCGCCGGCGGCAGCACGGGGCCGGTCGAATGGTGGTCGGTGATGATCAGGTCCAGCCCCAGCTCGGCGGCGCGGCGCGCTTCCCAAACGCTGCGCATGCCGCAGTCCACCGTCACTAGCAGGTTGGCGCCCTTGCTCGCGATGCGCTCGATGGCATCGACGTTCAGCCCGTAGCCCTCGTCCACACGGTCGGGAATGTAGACGCCGACGCGCCCACCCACCGCCTGCAGCGCGATCGCCAACAGCGTCGTCGCCGTCACACCGTCGGCGTCAAAGTCGCCGTAGACGCAGATCGTCTCCTCGGCGTCAAGCGCCTGCAGAATGCGGTCGACGGCCGGCTCCATGTCGGGCAGGCGGTAGGGGTCGAACCGTTCCACATCGCTGACGGAGAGGAAGTCGTGGATGGCGGCAGGCGACTGCAGGCCGCGATTGTAGAGCACCTGCACCAGCAACGGATGCTCGTGCAGGTCGCGGCTAAAGGTGGCAGGCGGCGGCTGGCGCAGTGTCCAGCGCTTGGTGGGAGGGACCGACATCGGCAGAACCCTGCTTCGTGCGCGCGGGCGCGGCTGTGGCGCTCGGGGCGGCCGCTACTGGAGAGCGGCGCGGGCGTCAAGTTCCGAACACTCGTTCCATATGGTATCCTATCCAGAGCCGCTTGACCAGTTGCCGATGCGCTCGCCCGCAGCCGCGATCTGCGCCTTTGCGGGCGCGAGAGAGCCACTTGACCCATGGACCCACTGCAGCAACTGCGCCGCCTGACCGAACAGCGCACCAAGCGCAGCTTCGTGCTGCCGCCCGAGGAGATTCACCCTGGGCTGACGCGCGGTATGCCTGCCACACCCCCCGCCGGCCCCGTGCGCCCGCTGCCGGCCGACGGTGCAGCCACGCGCCTGCACGAGCTGGTGCCCGGCGCCGTGGTCGAGACCGAAGTCGGCGGCGTCTATGTGCGCACGGCAGCCTGGCCCGTCGACCACAGCCACGGCCCCCTGCCGCTGGGATCGCTGCTGGATCAGGAACCGGCGGCGCTGGCGCCCCTGCTGCCCGGCGCAAACCTGGGGCGGCGCGACCTGCCCTGCTCGTTCGCTTCGGCCGCCGTGATCGACACCGAAACCACAGGGCTGGGCTACGGCGCAAGCACCTACGCCTTTATGGTCGGCGTGGGCACCTACGAGACGTGGAACCACGCCGACGGCGCGCCGGGTCTGCACTTTGTCGTGCGCCAGCTCTTCATGCGCACGCCCGCCGACGAGCCGGCGCTGCTCACCCACCTGCACGAGCTCCTGCGCGAGCGCTCGCTGCTGCTCAGCTTCAACGGGCGCGGCTTCGACGTGCCGCTGCTGCGCACCCGCTACGCCGTCAACCGCAGCTGGCTGCCCGAAGCGGCGCGTCTGCCCGCGCTCTTCGCGCTGGACGCGCCCCACCTGGACCTGCTGCAGCCCGCCCGGCGACTCTGGCGGCGGCGTCTGCAATCGTGCCGGCTGATCAACCTCGAAGCGCAGCTGCTGGGGCTGGCGCGCAGCGAAGACGATGTCCCCGGCAGCCTCATCCCCGAGATGTACGTTGCCTTCTTGCGCTCGGGCCACGCCGGCGATATGCGGCGCGTCTTCTATCACAACGCCGAGGACATCGTCTCCACCGCCGCCATCGCCGCCCAGGTCTGCGCGACCTTTGGGCAGGTGCCCGGCGCACCGACGGCGGCGCAGATGGACGGGCGCGACTGGCTCTCGCTCGGCGCCTCGCTCGAGAAGCTGCAGCGCTGGGAGGACGCCCTGGCCGCCTATCAGCATGCCGTCGACCGGCTGGACGATGTCACGCAGCAGCGCGACGCCTTCCGGATGTTGAGCGCGCTCTGCAAGCGCACGCGCCGCTGGGAGGCCGCCGTCGCAGTCTGGGAGCGCTGGCTGGCCACCGTGCCCGGCGCCGATGCGACGCCCTACATCGAACTGGCCAAGTACTACGAATGGGAGCGGCGCGAGCCAGCGCAGGCCGAGATGTGGGCCGCTTTTGGCCTGCACACCGTCGATGCCCTGCCGGCGTGGCAGCGGTTGCCTGGCCAGAAGGGCGACCTGGAGCGCCGTCTTGAACGGCTGCGCCGCAAGCAGAACGGCGCCGGCGCGGCGGGCGCCTCGTCCGGCAGCTAATATGAACCCGCGCTGGAAGACGCGCCCAAACGCCGTTTCTTGCGTCCTTCATCGCGTCCTTGCGTCTCCTTGCGCCCTCGCGTTAAGCAGTTGCAGTTCCGAGTGCGGCTCAAGAATAGAGCTGCCCGCCTGCACCCACCCGGAACCGCTGCAACACACCCGCCTGCCAGACTGCGCGTACGTCCGGCGCGCCCGCTGCGCAACGGTTTGGCCGCAAGCAGCCGGTGCACCATCAACTCACCACCTTCCCGGGCTTTCCGGCTGATTCACTCGTCAATTTCAAACCGACCCTCCAAGGAGTCTCAAATGGCCTACACTTTCCCCAGCGTCGAGTGGACCGCGGCGTTCGAAGAGAAGATCAATACCAGCGATGCCTATGCGAATGCCGCCAAGGCGTGGGAGGGCGATATCGTCTTCGTCGTCGATGATTCAGGCGACGGCATCTACCTGGACCTGTGGCACGGCAAGTGCCGCGCCTCGCAGTACCACGCCAAGGCCGACGGCATCCCCGCCGAGTTCACCATCAGCGCACCGCTGGCCAAGTGGCACAACGTGCTCTCGGGCAAGCTCGATCCGATCCAGGGCATGGTCACCCGCCAGCTCAAGCTGCACGGCAACCTCGTCAAGATCATGAAGAACGTCAAGTCGGCGCAGGAGCTGGTGAAGTGCGCCACGCAGGTGCCCACCGTCTGATCAGCCTGATCAGCCGCACCCGTTCTCCACATCCGCCGACAAGCGGCCGGCTCGCCGCCGGCCGCTCTCGTTTCCGGCCCTGCCGCACCCGCAGCGTTGTCTCGCGATCCGGCCGCAGCGCCGGCCAAAGGAGTTGCCCCATGTGGTACTTCAAATCACCCGAAGTCGTCTTCGGCGAGGATGCGCTCGCCCACATCCAGCAGCTGCAGGGCAGCCGCGCCCTGATCATCACCGACCCCACGCTCGCCCAGCTCGGCGTGGCCGCGCGCATCGAAGGGCTCTTCGCCGACGCCGGCTTCTCCACCGCCACCTTCGCCGAGGTGGAGCCCGAGCCCAGCCTGCAGACCGTGCGGCGCGGCGCCCAGGTGGCCACCGACTTCGCCCCCGACTGGATCGTGGGGCTGGGCGGCGGCAGCCCGCTCGACGCCGCTAAGGCGATCTGGGCCATGTACGAACGGCCCGACCTCGACGCCGTCGACATCAACCCCATGATCAACCTCAACCTCTCGAAGTCGCGCATGGTGGCCATCCCCACCACCAGCGGCACCGGCAGCGAGGCCACCTGGGCTGTCGTGCTTACCGACACCGAAGAGCGGCGCAAGTTCAGCACCGGCTCGCGCGAGATCGTGCCCACACTGGCAATCATCGACCCCACCATGACGCAGAAGCTGCCGGCGCGCATCACCGCCGACACCGGGCTGGACGCGCTGACCCACGCCATCGAGGGCTACAGCTGCACCTGGCGCAACGACTTCACTGACGGGCTCTGCCTGAAGGCAGTCGAACTGGTCTTCGACTACCTTGAGCGCGCCTACTGCGACGGCGAGAACGACGCCGAAGCGCGCGAGAAGATGGCCAACGCCGCCACGCTGGCTGGGCTGGGCTTTGGCAACGCCAACCTGGGGCTGGCGCACGCCATGGGCCACAGCTTCGGCGCCTACTTCAAGAAGCCGCACGGGCGCGCGGTGGCGCTCTTCCTGCCCTACATCATGGAGTATTCGGCCAACGGCGGCGGCACCCGCTACGGCGAGGTTGCGCGCTTCGTTCACCTCACCGATGCGACCGACGAAGAGGCCGGCGCGCGCCTGCTGATCGACCGCGTGCGCGCCCTGCAGCAGGCCGTGCAGCAGCCCAGCAGCATGCAGGCCATGGGCGTCTCGGCGACCGAGTTCGAGGAGGCGCTGGAGCTGCTCTGCGACCACGCCGAGGCCGACACCCAGTTCTTCACCGCCCCGCGCATCCCCGAACGCGACGAGCTCGAGCGCCTTTTCCAGTGTGCCTTCGAAGGCACGCCGGTCAAGTTTTAGGAACGGCTTGACGCAAGGTCGCAAGGAGAACTGAAGGAAGGGCCGCAAGGAACTGCAACAGCAGGCTTGGTTTTCCGGGGCGGCCGGGTGCGACTTCATGGGAATGCCTGATGCCCGCCGCGGATGGCGGGCATCGCGCGTCGGCGCCCTCGAGCGCTGGGCGGCGCGCTCTGGTAGAATGGAACCCAGGCAGGAACGCAAGCGTACGATACTCGTTCCGTCCGCGCGCCGAAGAGCCGGATCCCACGCCGGGTCTGCTTTACGGCGCCGGCATGCAAGGTCCGGCGACAGTCGTGGCTCGCCGCCCTTGAATTCGATTCGCCACGCAAACCAGCTGGCAAGGAAAACGAGCATGAAATATCGGCAAATGGGCAACACTGGCCTGCGCGTCAGCGAAATCAGCCTGGGCGCATGGCTTACCTACGGCGGCTCAGTCGAGGACACCACGGCGGCCGACTGCATGCGCACCGCCATCGAACAGGGCATCAACTTCATCGACGTGGCCGACGTCTATGCCGGCGGCCAGGCCGAAATCGTCGTCGGCCAGGTGATCAAGGACTACACCCGCAGCGACCTTGTGATCAGCAGCAAGGCCTACTGGCCCATGAGCGACAACGTCAACAACCGCGGGCTCAGCCGCAAGCACCTCCACGAATCGGTCAACAAGTCGCTCGCGCGCCTGGGCACCGACTACCTCGACATGTACTTCTGCCACCGCTACGACACCACGGTGCAGTTGGAAGAGGTGGTGCGCGCCATGGATGACCTGGTGCACGCCGGCAAGGTGCTCTACTGGGGCACCAGTGTTTGGGACGAGAACAACCTGAACGGCGCAGTCGAGACGGCGCGCCGCTTCAACGCCTACCCGCCCAAGGTCGAGCAGCCGCGCTACAACATGCTCGACCGCCACATCGAGCCCCGCATCATGCCCACCTGCGCCGAGCACGGCATCGGCATCGTGGTCTGGAGCCCGCTGGCGCAGGGGTTGCTGACCGGCAAGTACAACGACGGCCTGCCCGCCGACGCGCGCGGCAACGAGGGCGGCCAGGCGGCGGGCTGGGTGAAGGAGGAGTTGACCGAAGCGAACCTGCCCAAGGTGCGTGCGCTGACCGAACTGGCCAAGGAGCTGGGTGCAAGCATGAGCCAGCTCGCGCTTGCCTGGTGCCTGCGCAATCCCGAAATCAGCAGCGTGATCACCGGCGCCTCGCGCCCGCAACAGGTGCTGGACAACGTCAAGGCTTCCGACCTGACACTGGACGCGGCGACGCAGGCGCGCATCGAGGGCATCCTCGCCAACACGCCCGCCTGAGCATTCGCCACACAATCTGCCTGAATGCGACGAACCCCCGGTATGAGCCGGGGGTTCGTTTGTTCACACTAGCCGCACGGGCCGTCAGCGTTTGGCCAGCGGCAGGTAGAGCGCCCACTGGTTCAGGACCACATCCGCGTCCTCCTCCTCGTCGGGGCCGGGGTCAGGCGGAGCAGGGTTCGTCACCACGGGCAACACCACCAGCGCCGGGTCGCTGGCCTCGGCCGCGGGCTCAAGCGCATCGCCTGCCTGCGGTCGCGGCATCCCATCCGGCGCAAGCTGAGCCATCGCAGCCGCGTCAACCTGGCCGGAAGAGGCCTGTGCGGGTGCTGCATCCAGCTCGGCCAGCATCAGCGCGCCGATCTGCTTGGCCAGGGCGGAGGGCGAATGGCCGCCCGTCTTGCGGTTGGTGAGCACCACAATCACGATCTCTTCCTCGGGGTACATGCGGATGTAGGCGCGTGCGCCCGACTGCGCGCCGTCCTTCGCCACCACCTGGCGGCCGGCTTCGGTGCCTACGTTCCAGCCCAGCGCGTAGGAGCTCTGGCCGTCGGGCGGCGTCCACATGTCGGCCAGCGAGGCGGCGGAGAGGATCTGGCCGTCCATCAGCTTGATGCCCATGCGGGCCACGTCGTAGGCCGACGCTTCGAGGCCGCCGCCCATTACCTTGTGGCTGGTCTCGTGGGGCGCAATCTCCTGGTTGGAGCCGTTGTAGCCGGTGGCGCGGTTGGCGTCGGCCGGGGCGCCGTGCATGGCGCGCAGCGTGCCCAGCGCATAGGGCGCCGTGAGGTGTACCTGGAGCGCGTCGCGGATGTTGTAGGCCGTGCGCACTTCGACCGCGGCGCCGAACCAGTCGTAGGCGAAGGTGCTGTAGGTGTATGTGCCCGTGGCGTAGGCCAGCGGCACATGGTTGACGTCCTGGATGGCGTCGAAGGCCGAGTTGTAGGGCGGCGCGAAGCCCTGGCCGCTGTAGCTGTCGTAATGGCCGATGCCCGAGCGGTTGTTAAGCGTTTGGCGCACGGTGTGCAGCAGGTGGTGCGCCGGCAGCCCGCCCACATAGGAACTCGTCAGCGCGTCCAGGTCCAGCAGGTTCTTCTCCTCCAGCTCCAGCCCCAGCACGCCGGCCACCGCCTTGCTCACCGAAGCGAGCGGGTAGACCGTCTGCGCGTGGGCGATCTTGCCGTCGTCGATATCGGCGTAGCCAAAGCCGCGCAGGTAAACGAACTGCTCCTTGTGCGCGATCGCCACGCTCATGCCTGGAATGTCGAAGGTGTCGAACATCGTCTGCGCCGCCGCGTCCACCTCATCCTTCAGCGGCCACCAGGCGCGGTTGCCGTTCATACGCCAGATGCCGGCGTACTTCCAGCCGTTCTCCGTCTCGTAGAGGTTATAGTCGATCAGCCGGTAGCCGGCGTCGCGCAGCTCCAGCCACTTGTTGCCGAACTCGGTCGAACTCATGTCGCGGAACTCGTACCAGCCGCGCCCGCTGGGGTTGGCCATCCAGATGCCGGCGTAGTACTGCACGCCGTCATGCAGGTACGATTCGATGTCGATCATGCGGTAGGCGGCCTTGTACTCGTCGAACTTGGCGGCAAATTGCGCCGACGTCATGTCGCGCAGTTCGATCCAGGCGACGTCGTCGACGTTCTCCACCCAGACGGCAGAATAGGCCAACTCCGAACCGTCGCCGACCGGGTAGGCGTCGACGTCGATCATCATCATGCCAGCCTCGCTGTAGGTGGTGAAGCTGTCGCTGAACTGCTGGCTCGTCAGGTTGCGCTGCGAGGCCCAGCCGTAGTTCTCCAGGTTGCGCGTCCAGACGCCGGCGTAGAAGCGCGTGTCGTTGTAGACGTAGCTCTCCTGGTCGATCAGGCGGTAGCCAGCGTCCTTGTACTCGGTCCACTTGTCGTGGAACTGGTCGCTGGTGAGGTCGCGGAGCTGATACCAGCCGCGCCCGTCCAGGTTCTTCTGCCAGACCGCACCCACGCGGTAGGCGCCATTGACAATATCCACCTCAATATCAGTCACCATGTAGCCGGCGTTGCTCTTCTCGGCGAAGTAGGTGGCGTACTGGGCGCTCGTCATGTTGCGCACCGAGAGCCAGCCGACACTGGTTGGGTCGAAGACGGGCGCGGGGAAGACGCCGGTCGCGGCCGGTGCTGCGACCAGCGCCGGTGCGCCGCCACCGGCGAGAAGCAGCCCAAGCACGGCGGCAACCGTCAGCAACGAACGCAGCGTGCGCGCCGGCGTGCGGCGTGGGATGCGGGTGTGCGCAGGGGCCGATGGGCGATCAGCGGATTGACTCTTCACGGCTCTCTCCTCTCTGCTGCAGGGCACGCTCGGACGAGCGCGAAGCCAAATGGGCTGTGTGCAGGGTAGGAGATTGGGAGTGTGTGGGCTGTGTTGCGCGCCGCAGCCGCGCTGTGCGGCTGCGCGCAGGCGCGCTCCACGCGCCGCCCAGTCGCGAGGCCGCGCCGGCATCGACGCTGGCGATTCGCCTTGTTCAACAAGAAAAGACGATGAAATCAATGGATTTCATCGTCGAATGAGGATAGCCTGGGCTGCGCGTGGGCGGCTGTGATCGGTTGTGGGGAAGAGTAGCCTACATCTCGACGATCACGGCAGGGACGGGCTCGGCGCTCTCGCCATGAGCATGCGTGCCGTGGCTGCGGCGCGCGACCAGTGTGGCAATGCGCCCGCCCGGCGCCAGCAGCGTTGCACCCAGCGCCAGCACGGCGGCGGCAAAGGCCACCCAGAAGATGGTGCTGATGCCCCCCGCCAACGCTACGCGCAGCCCTTCGTCGATCGCGCCGGCGCCCTCGCCCCCCGCCAGCAGGCCGGCAATCGATGCCGTGTCCACCGTGCTGCCGCCCGCCGCCATCGTGCGCACGATGCTGCTGGTGAGCAGCGCGCCCATCACGCCCACGCCCAGCGTGGCGCCCATGCTGCGGCTGAAGGTGAGCGTGGCCGTGGCCGTGCCCAGTGAGGTGCGCGCCACTGTGCTCTGCACGGCAATCAGGAAGGCGGGCACCGCAAGGCCCATGCCCGTGCCCATGCAGGCGAGCGCGACCATCACCACCAGGCGGCTGGTAGAAGGGCCGGCAAAGGCCATGATCAGCGTGCCGATCACCAGCACAGCCATGCCCGCCAGCGCCAGGTGTTTGTAGTTCAGCCGCAGCAGGAGCCTGCTGCCAATGATGCTCGCCAGCACCCACGACATCAACATCGCCGTCAGCGTAATCCCCGCACCCGTGGCGCTGGCGCCGACCACCCCTTGCACAAAGAGCGGCACGTACGAGATGGTGCCGAAGACCGCCCACCCCGCCAGCACGCCCTGCAGCACGGCGACGGCAAAGAGCCGGTCGTGGAAGAGCGGGATCGGCAGGATCGGGTCGGCCGCGCGCTGCTCCCACCAGACCAGCGCACCCACCAGAATCGCCGCCCCCGCCAGCAGCCAGCCGTTGATGCCCGCGCCTCCTTCGGGCAGCCCGAGCATCAGCGCCACCACGGCCGCCGTGAGCAGCAGCGCACCCACCACGTCGACGCCCACACGCGGCGCGCCTGCCGGGCGCGGCGCGTCGCGCCACGACGCCCACACCAGCGCCGCCGCCAGCAGGCCAAGAGGCAGGTTGATCCAGAAGACCCAGTGCCACGCCCAACTGTCTACAATAAAGCCGCCCAGCAGCGGCCCCACCACCGACGAGACGCCCCAGACGCCCGAGAAGAGCCCCTGCATGCGCGCCCGCTCCTCCAGCGAAAACATCTCGCCGATCATGATGAAGGCCAGCGGCAGCAGACCGGCCGCGCCCACTCCCTGCAGCGCACGCGCCCAAACCAGCTGTTGCATGTTTTGCGCCGCGCCGCAGAAGAGCGAGCCGGCTAGGAAGAAGGCCATCGCCGCGCCATAGATCAGCTTGCGGCCGTACAGGTCCGACAGCTTGCCGAAGACGGGCACCAGCGTGGTGGAGGTGAGCAGGTAGGCCGAGAAGACCCAGCTGTAGGCACTGAAACCGTTGAGCTGCACGGCGATCGTCGGCATGGCTGTGGCCACCACCGTCGCTTCCATCGAGGCCAGAAAGACGCTGAGCATGATGCCGACCACCACCCAGCGCACGTGCTTTTGAGGGTTCAAGACGAAGACTCCATAGCGCGCAGGGTGCGCAGACAAGAGGCGAACAAAATGCGGCGGCAAGCAGAGCGCCGCCGGGCAGCAGAGTGCCGCCGGGCGACAGGTGATTCTAGCACGAAAGGCGCAGCAACCCGCGTAACCCTGCCACGCGCTGCGCGCAGGCCGCCATGCTGTCGCCCGCCGTAAAGTGGTGACACCTGTCCCCCTCAAGACTGGCCGCGTGGCCGTTGACAGCGCGTGCGCGCCGTCCTATGATGCAATCGTTTGCGTAACCGTGCGGCGCCGGCGCGCGCCATCACACCCAACCACGCGCGGCTCCCCGCCGCAGATGCGGTTGCGCAGCGCAGCACCTGTGGGCCCATTCTCTTCGGCGTCTCTGCGCGCAGCGCGGCAGCGGCGCCAAGCGCGGGCCACACAGCGACCTCCCAGCGGTTCCCATTGCCCGCAGCACCCATTTGCAGATCGCTTCCCCAATTCATCAGTTTCCCATCAGTTGCATCGAGGAGGATGTAATGAAGCGAAACGGATTGACCCGCGCCACCTTGCTTGCCGCGCTGGTGCTTGTCGCGCTGCTCTTCGGCGCCTGCACCGTGCCGATTACGCCGGCAGCGGACGGCAGCGCCGCCGCGCCCGCCGCCGAAGCCGCCGGCTGGTGCAGTGATGTCAACATCACCTTCTTCCCCGGCGGCCCGGCCGGCGGCGTCTTTGCCAACAATGTCTACAACGGCGCCAAGCAGGCCGAAGCCGACCTGGGTGCGAATGTCACCTATGTCTTCTCCGACTGGGACCCGCAGAAGATGATCCAGCAGTTCACCGAGGCCGTGGCCACCAGCCCCGATGGCATCGCCGTGATGGGCCACCCGGGCGACGAAGCCTTTGCACCGCTGATTGAGGACGCCGAGGCCGCCGGCATCATCGTCACCAGCCAGAACACCGAGCTGCCCACCAGCCAGACGGCCTTCGCCAGTTCGGGCTTCGGCTATGTGGGCGCCAAGAACTACCCCGCCGGCTGGGCACTGGGCAAGGAAGCCATTGCCCGCTTCGGTCTGGTGGAGGGCGACCGCGCCTTCGTGTGGGGCCTGCTCTCGCAGCCCACGCGCGGCGAGCGCACCCGCGGCGTCATCGAGGCCCTGGAAGAGAACGGCATCATCGTTGACTATCAGGAGATTGACCCCGCCACCAACGCCTCGCCCGAGGCCGGCACCCCGACCTTCACCGGCTACGTCTCGGCCAACCCCGACGTCAAGCTGGTTGTGACCGACCACGGCGGCCTCACCGCCACGCTCGAGACCTACCTCAAGGCCGCAGGCAAGGGCCCGGATGACATCTTCGGCGCCGGCTTCGACCTGTCGCCCGCCACCTCGGCTGCAATCGAGAGCGGCTACACCGACCTGGTGATCGACCAGCAGCCCTGGCTGCAGGGCTACCTGCCCATCCTCCAAATCTGCCTGAGCAAGGTCTATGGCTTCTCCGGCCTCGACATCAACACCGGCGCCGGCTTTGCCCACAAGGACAACATCGCCTTCCTCAAGCCGCTGGCCGAGGTCGAAATCCGCTAACACCGCCCTCCCGCCTGTGCGCGCCGCCTGGTTCGGCGGCGCGCACAGGTGACTACGCGGGTGTGCGGCGCGCCGTTTGCAAAGACGCGCGCCGCACACTCGCACCCGTTCCGCCGGCCCGGTTCAGCGGGCCCCTCCCCGGAGTGCGCCTATGAGTCTCTCCAGCAGTTCCGATGCGCGCGTGCCGGCCCTGGAGCTGCGCAACGTCTCCAAGAGCTTCGGCGAAGTCAAGAGCCTCTCCAATATCAACTTCAAAATCTACCCCGGTGAAGTAGTGGGGCTGCTGGGCGACAATGGCGCTGGCAAGTCTACGCTCGTCAAGCTCATCACCGGCTACCACGAGCCGGACAAGGGCGGCGAAATCCTCTTCGGCGGCAAGCGCGTTGACAAGCTTTCGGTGCCCATGGCGCGCGAGCTGGGCGTTGAATGTGTTTACCAAGAGAAGGCGCTGGCCGACCTGCAGAGCCTCTGGCGCAACATTTTTATGGGCCGCGAGTTGGGCAACAGCCTGGGCTTCCTCAACCTGAAGAAGATGCGCGCCGAGACGCAGCGGCTGATGACCGAGCACATGGGCTTCACCTCGATGGCCGTCTCGCCCGAAACCACCGTCAAGACGATGTCGGGCGGCGAGCGCCAGGGTGTCGCCATCACGCGCGCCCTGCACTTTCAGGCCAACCTCATCATCCTCGACGAGCCGACGATGGCGCTCTCGCTCTCCGAAACCAAGAAGGTGCTCGACTTCATCGGCTCGATCGCCAAGGCGGGCAAGTCGGCCATCTTTATCGACCACAACATCTTCCACGTCTATCCGGTGGTCGACCGCATCGTGGTTCTGGACCGCGGCATGATTGCCGGCGAGTTCGCCCGCAGTGAGGTGACGCTGGAGGAACTGATCGAGCGGCTCTACACGGTGGCGCGCACGGGCAGCTACGACAAGACAGCCAAGATCGGGGCGCCCGCATGAGCGTCGAAGCCACGCTGCAGCCGCCGGCCAAGCGGCAACCGTCGGAGTTTTCGCGCTTCCTGCGCCGTCACGCTTTGCAGATCGGCATCACCGGCGTCGCGCTGCTGATCTGGCTGCTCTTCCTCAGCTTCGCCACCGAAACCTTTACCAGCCGCAACATCTACGCGGCCTTCATGTCCACCACCCCCTTCTTCGGCATCATCGCCCTGCCGCTGACCATGGTGGTGATCACGGGCGAGATCGACCTGTCGTTCACCTCGATCATGTCCTTCAGCGTGCTGGCCTTCTCCACCGTGCTGCTGATGACGGCCAACCCCTGGCTGGCGTTGATGGCCTGCCTGGCCGCCGGTCTTGGGGCCGGGTTGATCAACGGCTTCCTGATTACACGCTTCCTGGTGCCTTCGCTGGTCATCACTATCGGCACGCAGTTCTTCTGGCGCGGCGCCGTGCAGGTGCTCACCGGCGGCACCGGCCAGTCGCTGGTGATGACGCGTGACACGCTCTTTGCCAACCTCTTTGTGGGGCGCATTGGCGGCTGGTTCCCCATGCAGATGATCTGGATGCTGGTGGTGGCGGTGTTGACCTGGGTCCTGCTCAACCGCCACCGCTTTGGCGCCCACGTCTACCTGATCGGCGACAACAAGGAGAGCGCGCGTCTGATGGGCGTGCGTGTCGCGCGCACCAAGACGCTGGTCTTCGGCATCACCGGCGTTGCCGCCGCCCTCGCCGGCATCATCGCCACGCTCGAGCTTTCGTACTACTGGCCCACGCTGGGCGAGGGCTACCTGCTCAACACGCTCTCGTCGGTCTTCCTGGGCGGCACCTCGGTCTTTGGCGGCACGGGCACGATCTACGGCACCTTCGTCGCTTCGTTCATCGTCGGCGCCATCAATGCCGGCATCGTCGCCATGGGCATTTCGGGCTTCTGGACGCAGCTGATCTACGGCCTGATCATCGTCACCTCCGTCATCGCCCAGACGGTGGTGAGTAAGAAGTTGGGGTAACAGAGATCGAGAAGCGAGAATCGAGAAGGGTCGCCCACTCGACCTCTCAATTCCTTGCTGCATGGCCGCCCTCCGGCCTCTCGATTCTCGCTTCTCGCTTCTCGATCGCCCCATAAGGGGACATAAACAATGCAGAAAACGACCTTCGCTCTTTTCTTTGGAAACCGGGGCTTCTTTCCCGCCTCGCTGATTGCCGGCGCACGCGAGGATCTGCAGCGCGAACTGACGGCGCTGGGCCACGATGTGCTCATGCTCGACGCCGACGCCACCCGCTACGGCGCAGTGGAGACGCCGGCCGAAGGCGAAGTCTATGCGAATTTCCTGCGCGCCCACCGCGGCGAGTTCGGCGGCGTCATCCTCAGCCTGCCCAACTTCGGCGATGAAACAGGCGCCGTCGCCGCGCTCAAGGATGCCGGCGTGCCGATCTGGATCCAGGCCTACCCCGACGACTACGACCTGATGGGGCCGGCCACTCGCCGCGACTCCTTCTGCGGCAAGATCTCGATCATGGATGTCTTCCGCCAGTACGGCGTCAAGTTCACCGCCCTCAAGCCCCACACCGTGCGCCCGGGCAGCGAAGCCTTCCGCAAGAACGTCGACGAGTTCGACCGCATCTGCCGCGTCGTCGGCGGCATCAACGGCCTCGTCGTCGGCGCCGTGGGCGCACGCACCACCCCCTTCAAAACGGTGCGCATCGACGAGGTCGCGCTGCAAAGGCACGGCATCACCGTCGAAACCTTTGACATGTCGGACCTCTTCCAGCGCATGAAGTCCATCGACCCCGTCGCGCCGGCCTATGCCACGCGCGCCGGCGCGCTGCGCGCCTACGCCAGCTGGGACGGCGTGCCCGACCGCGCGCTCGATGCCATGGTGCGCCTGGGCCTCTCGCTCGACCAGCTCAAGCAGGAGGCGAACCTCGACGCCTTCGGCATTCGCTGCTGGACCGAGATCCAGCGCGAAATGGGCATCTCGCCCTGCGTGGCAATGGGCATGCTCAACGACGTCGGCGTCGGCTCGGCCTGCGAGGTCGATATCGGCAACGCCGTGCTCATGCGCGCGCTGCACCTCGCCTCCTACCAGCCCGTGGGCCTGCTCGACTGGAACAACAACTACGGCGACGAGGAGGACAAGTGCATCCTCTTCCACTGCGGCCCGCTGCCGGCTTCGATGATGGCGGCCAAGGGGCGCATTTCGGACCATGAGATCCTGCTCAGCACCGTGGGCGCCGGCAACGGCTTCGGCTGCAACGTCGGCCGCATCCGCGCCATGGAGATGACCTTCGGCAGCCTGATGACCGACGCCGGCGCCGTCAAGGTCTATCTGGGCCAGGGGCGCATCACCGACGACCCGATTCCGGCCAACTTCTTCGGCGTTGCCGGCGTGGCCGAGGTGGAGAAGCTGCAGGATGTGCTGCTGCATGTGGGTGTGACCGGCCACCGCCACCATGTGAGCATTACGCCCGGCTGCGTGCAGGATCCGCTGCACCACGCCTTCGCCAACTACCTCGGCTTCGACGTGTCGCTGCCGCAACACTGATAACAACAAAGACAACTGATTGACGCAAGGGCGCAAGGGAACAGATCAAGGAAAGGGCGCAAGGAACTGCAACAGACCCTGCAAGATGTGAAGTGGAATTCTCTGGATGCTGCGTCTCGCGACACATTTGAGGCTCATAGCGGAAGCTTTAGCTTTCGTTCTCTGGTAGCACCGGGCAACGACGGCTGAAGCAGCCTCTATGAGATTTGCGTGACGCGCGCGCCGTAGTATTCAGAGTGAACTCGCGCTGAGCGCCACGTTCAAGCGCAGTTGATTGTGCCCTCGCGGCTGCTTGCGCCCCTGCGTTACGCGGTTGCAGTACCTATTGCACGTACACGATAGACTGGTAAGGATGGGACACTTATGCCGCTGATCACACGGCGCGAGGAAGCGCTGGAGTACACGAACCTCTTTCGCAGCGCAGGCGCCAGCATGGCAATCTTCTGCACCGCTGCGCACTGGAACACCGAGGCGATCCTGGTCGCCGCCCAGCGCTTCGGCGAGGAGCACGGCCTGAGCCAGGTGCCGCTCGCCGTCGCCATGACCTTTACCTACCCCTACATGCCGCAGGCCGAGCGCATCCTCTACGCCCGCAGCGCGCCTGCCGGTTTCCTCTCCAACATGGCGCACCTCAAGGCGCTTTGCGACGGGCCGAACGCACCCTACACGCGCGTCGTCGTTCTGCCCCATCTCGACCACGCCGACCCCAAGCGCGACCGTTGGGCGCTCACCGAAGGCATCCCGCACCTGGCCACGGTGATGTTCGACGCTCAGAAGTACCCTTTTGAGGACAACCTGGCCTGGACGTCGGAGTACGTGCGCACCTACGGCGACAAGGTGCTGGTCGAAGGCATCATCGAGGAGCTGAGCGTGGGCGGCATGAAGGCGGCCGTGCAGCGCGACGACTACGTCGAGAAGGCCGCCCGCTACATGCAGGAGACCGGCGTCGACCTGCTGGTGGCCGACCTGGGCACCGAGCAGCAGTCAGCCCACGTGGGCGAGGTGCGCTACCTGAAGGAGCGGGCGCAGGCGCTCACGTCCAGCCTGGGCGGCGAGGCGCGCCTGGTGCTCCACGGCACCTCGAGCCTGACCACGGGGCAGATGAACAACCTGGCCGAAGACGGCATCGTGCGCGTGAATATGTGGACGCGCATCGTGCGCGAGGCGGGCCAGTACGCCGCCGCCCAGCTCATCGCCCGCCAGGACGCCATCCGCGCCGGCGACTTTGAGGCTTGCGAGTCGCGCCAGTACCTCGACGATTCGATCGAGTGCGCGGCCGGAATCATGATGGAAGTGATGGAGAAGATTGGCTACGCCAAGCTGCCCGTGTAGAATCCACTCCATCCCCGCAGTTTGAGAGCACAAAGGCACGGCTCCCGCAGGGTGGGGAGCCGTGCCTCGCGCAACACGCCGCGCCGCGCGTAAATCACAGTTCCGAGCAGAGGAGAGAGCCGTGCGCATCACTCGCATTACGCCCATGGTGTTGGGCACCCAGTGGCGCAACCTGGTCTACATCAAGGTCGAGACCGACGAGGGCATTGTGGGCGTGGGCGAGAGCCGCCCAATCAACAAGCACCAGACCCTGCTCGGCTACCTGGACGACGTCGCCGATCGCTTTGTAATCGGTCTGGACCCCTTCGAAATCGAGCGGCTGGTGCAGCGGCTCACGATCGAGGACTACGGCGTGCCCGGCGAGGTGGCCATGACCGGCCTGGCCATGCTCGAGATGGCCTGCTGGGACATCATGGGCAAGGCGCTCAATCAGCCCGTCTACCGGCTGCTGGGCGGCGCGGTGCGCGAGCGCATCAAGGCCTACGCCAACGGCTGGTACACCGTCGAGCGCACGCCCGCCGAGTTCCACGCCGCCGCACAGCGCGCCGTGGCCAAGGGCTATCACGCGCTCAAGTTCGACCCCTTCGGCGCCGGCTACTACGAGATGGAGCGCGCCGAGAAGGTGAAGAGCATCGAGCTGGTGGAGGCGGTGCGCGACGCCGTGGGCCCGGACGTGGAGATTCTGATCGAGATGCACGGCCGCTTCAACCCGGTGACGGCGGTGGAGATGACCCGCCTGCTTGCCCCCTTTGCCCCCGGCTGGGTCGAGGAGCCGGTGCCGCCGAGCAACCTCGCCGCGCTGAAGAAGGTGGCCGACGCCGTGGCGCCCCTCGGCGTGCCCGTGGCCACCGGCGAGCGGCTGCACACGCTGCACGAATACCGCGAACTCTTCGAGCGCCACGCTTGCGACATCATCCAGGCCGACATCAGCCACTTTGGCGGCATCCTGCACACGCGCAAGCTGGCCGCCTGGGCGGATACCTACTACATGCTCATTGCGCCGCACAACGTGGGCGGCCCGGTCTCTACCGCCGCCGCGCTGCACTTTGCCGCCTGCACGCCGAACTTCAAGATCCAGGAGCACTTCAATGACTTCGACGAGCCCTACGTGCTCGCCTCGGCGCCTGGCCTGCCGCGCGTGCAGGACGGCCACTTCGCGCTGCCCGCCGGCCCCGGCCTCGGCGTCACGCTAGACGAAGAGCTGATCGCCGCCCATCCCATGCAGCGCATTCACTTCAACCTCTACAAGTCGAACTGGCACAAGCGGCAGGCGCTCCTGCCCGATACGCCTTGATGAGCACCCCGCGCCTGCATGGCTGCATCCCTATCGTCGTCACGCCCTTTCTGCCCGACTTTTCGATTGACGAGCAGGGATTGCGGGCACAGGTGGAGTGGTTGATTGCGCAGGGCGTGCATGGGCTGGCAACGCCCGCCATCGCCTCGGAGGGCTACAAGCTGGACGACGCCGAGCGCGACCGTGTGGCCGCCGTCGTTGTGGAGCAGTGCGCGGGCCGCATCCCCGTGATGGTGAGCGCAGACGGCAACGGCGTCGACGTGGCCGTGCGCCGCGCCATCCGTGCGCAGCAGTTGGGGGCCAGTGCGCTGATGGTGCTGCCACCCATGTTCATCAAGCCCGACGCCGCCGGGCTCACCCGCTACTACACCCGCATTGCCGCCGCCGTCGAGTTGCCGATCATGGTGCAGGATGCCCCGCAGCTCACCGGGGTCACCATGCCTGCGCAATGGCTGGCCGGCCTGCACGCCGCCTGCCCATCGATTTCGTCGGTGAAGATCGAGGGCACGCCCGCCGGCGAAAAGACGAGCCAGGTGATTGAACTCTCTGCAGGCGGCATGGATGTCTTTGCCGGCTGGGGCGGGTTGAGCTTTCTCGAGGGACTGCAGCGCGGGGCGCGCGGCTGTATGCCGGCGCCCAACTTCGGCCCACCGCTGGCGCACGTCTACGACCTCTACGCCGCCGGCGAGCCTGAAGAGGCGCGCAGCCTTTTCCTGCTGCATGCCCCGTTTATTGCCTGGAGCATGCAGTCGGTGGAGCTTTCGATCTGGTGTGCCAAGCAGACCTTCGTGCACCTGGGTCTGTTGCGCCACGCCGTGCTGCGCGAGCCGGCCACGCTGCCCGACGCGATTCTGCGCACCGAATTTGCGCGCTATCTGGCGGTGTAGCGCAATGGCAAAGCGGGAAGTCTGAAGGTAGTTGCGCAGGAACAAAATACGCCCGGACAATCTGATGATTGTCCGGGCGTGCCGATCTGACGGTGCCTGCCGGCAGTCTTCTTGCTTCTCGCTTCTCGCTTCTCGATCGCCTCAGCTTGGGTACTCCCACTTCTGCAGTTCGACGATATTGTCTTCCGGGTCCGTCACGTAGCACCAGGTGATGGCGCCCCGGGGACCGAAGTCGAAATGCACGACGTCGCCCACGGCGCGGCCGCCGGCGGCGAGGATGCGCGCCCGCAGCGCTTCGACGTCCTCTACCTCGAAGGCGAGATGGCCGTAGCCGGGGCGGTTCGGCGCCGAGGGGAGCCCTTCGAGCAGCGGCTCGTAGCTGAAGAGTTCGAGCGTCGGGCCACTCTCGCCGTAGCCCGGCAGACGCAGGTGCACACCGGTGAGGTGCGCGCCTGGCACGCCGCTGCCTCGCTCCACCTTCTCGCCCTGCAGGTCGCGCGTCGAACCAAAATCAACGCAGCCCAGGTACTCGATGTAGAAGGCAGCCAGCTTCTGCCAGTCTCGGGCGATCAGGTTGGTGTGTGCGTAACGCATTCGCTGCTCCTTTCGCGCGCCGCTCCGGCGCGCACAGCACATTGGGGGCGGCGGGTTCATAACGGCGCGCAGGCAGCGGGCGAATTCATCTACCCCTGAAGCCGTGCGCCGTCGGGGATGTGCAAGGGATCGGCGTCGGCGCGCACGGTCACGTCGCCCTCAACCACCACGTCGCGGCCGAAGCGGACGTCGCCCTCCACCGTCAGGCTGCGTGCGCGCAGCAGCGAGGGTGCGCCGTGCGGAAAGCGGCTGCGCAGGTCGGCAATCAGCCCAAAGTATGCGTCGTCGAGCTTGACCACCGGCGCGCCCCACGTCGCCGGGCGTTCTGGCGCCGGTTCGATGTGGTACTGTGGCGTCAGCACGTAGGCGTCGGACCAGAGCGCGAGCAGGTCGCTGTTCTTCTTCACCGGCGCGAAGCGGTTGCGTCCCACACAGAGCGCCTGCGCGCCGTCGAAGAGCCCAATCGCCGAGCCCATGGCCGTCTCGAGCTGGTAGACGCGCTCCGAGTCGGGCAGCGTGGGGTCGATCGGCTTCTCGTTGCGGATCAGGGGCAGCTCGAGGATACCGGCGTGCGCCTCGAGGTTGCGCTGCAGCGCGGGCAGGTTGATCCAGAGGTTGTTGGTATTGAAGAAGCGGTAGCGCTCGATCTCCTGGAACTGAGCCATCTCCTCGGGCGGACACTGGGCAGATTCGCGCAGGATCAGCGCGCCGTCGGGGCGGCGCGCGAGGTGGCCGCCCTTGCTGTCGGCGGGCGTGCGCTGCGCCACCTCCATCAGGAAGGGCAGCCCCTCGCGCACGAAGTAGCCGAGGATCGCCGGATCCACCAGCGCGCCCAGGTTGTCGGCGTTGCTCACAAAGAGCGTCTCGTAGCCTTCGTCCAGCAGCCGCTCGAGCAGACCGTTGGTCTCGAGCGTGGGGTAGATGTCGCCATGGCCGGGGGGACACCACTCCTTCTCGGGGTCGGCGGGCCAGTGCGCCGGCGCAAGGTCGGCCTTGCGCACCTTGGGCACCTTGTTCTGCAAAAAGTCGAAGGGCAGGCTCTGCGCGAGCGCAGGGTATTCGGCCAGCAGGGCGAGCGAGGCGTCGCGCGTGGCAAAGCTGTTCATCAGCAGCAGCGGCAGGCGCGCGCCGTACGTCTGGCGCAGGTGCAGCACCTGGCGCACGGTGATATCAAGAAAGCTAAGCCCCGCTTTGACGGGCAGCAGCGACTTGGGGCCGTCGAGCCCCATGCCTGTGCCCAGCCCGCCGTTGAGCTTGCAGACCACGGTGCGGTTGAGCGCATCCTCACCGGCGCGGGCGTGAGCGGGCGTCAACTGGCTCTCGTCCGGCAGCGCGTCGACGGGCAGCGCCTCGGCCTGTGAGATGTAGCCCGTGGCGCCCGCCAGCAGCCGGGTATAGGCGGCGTGGAAGGTCTCGATCACAAGCGGCGCCATGCCGGCCGCCATCATCCTCTCCGCAAACGGTGTAAACGCCTCGTCCTTCACTGTCCCATCCATGCCCGTCATCTTTCCGCTTGCCCGCGACTCGCTTCTCGCGTCCTGCGTCGACCGCCCACCCGGCTTAATGCTCGCGCCTCGATCACCGTGCCGCCTCTCGCTTCTCGCTTCTCGATCTCAGAACCCCACCGCTGCGCCATCCTTGCGCGGGTCGCTGCCGCCGATCAGCACGCCTGTTTCGGCGTCGCGCACAATGATCTGGCCGCCCCCAAAGCTGCCCCGCGCCCCGGCGGGCGACGGGGCGAGTCGGTGGCCGCGGCGGGTGAGCTCGGCCAGGGTCGCCCAGCTCCAGCCCTCCTCCACCAGCACCAGCCCGCCGGGGTCGTGGGCGCCCAGGCCATGTTCCGCAATCACATCCGGGCCGGCCAACTGCCAGCGCGGCACGTCCAGCGCCTGCTGCGGCGAGTGGCCCAGGTCGGCCAGGTTCACCAGCATCTGCAGGTGCCCCTGCGGCTGCATGTAGCCGCCCATGACGCCAAAGCTGGCGTGCAGCGCGCCGGCGTGCTCGCCTGTGTGCAGCGTGAGCGCCGGGATGATCGTCTGATAGGGGCGGCGGCCGGGGGCCAGCTCGTTCGGGTGGCCCGGCTCGAGCGTGAAGAGCGCGGCGCGGTTCTGCAGGCTCACCCCCGTGCCGGGCACCACCAGCCCCGTGCCCGTGCCCATATAGAGGCTGTTGATGAACGAGCAGGCGTTGCCCTCGCCGTCCACCGCCGTCAGGTAGACGGTGTCGGAACCGGCCATGGGGTCGCCCCAGGGCACGCGCTGGGCGGCGCGCTGCGGCTCGATTGCGCGCCGGCGCCGGGTTGCGTAGGGGGCGCCGGCCAGCTCGGCCAGGGGGATGGGCACGGCTGCGGGGTCGCACACCCAGCGTTGGGCGTCGGCAAAGCCCAGGCGCATGCACTCGATCAACGTGTGCAGACGGTCGGCCTCGTCCATCTGCGCCAGCTCGAAGCCGTTGGCCAGGTTGGCGGCGATGATGGCGGCCAATCCCTGGCCGTTTGGAGGGCACTCGTAGAGGCGCAGACCGCGGTAGTCGGCCGTCAGCGGCTCGTCCCACGTCGAGTGGTGGGCGGCCATGTCGGCGGCGGTGATCCAGCCGCCATAGGCCTGCACGTGCGCGGCCAGCTTCTGGGCGAACGCGCCCTGATAGATGTAGGCCGCGCCCTCGCTGGCGATGCCGCGCAGCGTCTCGGCCAGGGTTGGGATGCGCATGATCTGCCCAGCGCGCGGCGCCTGGCCCCCGATCAGCAGTTCGGCGCCGCTGGGTTGCGGCGCGCCCGCCAGCGCAGGATGCACGGCGGCGTCGGGGTTCAGCCAGGCCGGGTCGCGACGCAGCTTCAGCACCTGGGTCGCCCAGCCGGCGGCGATCAGCTCGCTCACCGGGTAGCCCGCTTCCGCCGTGCGGATGGCAGGCGCCAGCACATCGGCCAGCGCCATGCGCCCGTGGCGCGCCAGCAGGTCGGCCCAGCCCGCCACGGCGCCAGGGATGCTCACGGCGTGACCGCTGAAGCTGGGCATGCGCACGCAGCCCATCGCCAGCAGGGCGGCGGCGTTTGCGGCAGCGGGCGCCCGGCCGGAACCGTTGAGCGCCGTCACCTGCCCCGTACGCGCCTCGTAGTAGAGCGCGAAGCAGTCGCCGCCCACCCCCGTCGAGATCGGCTCGACCACATTGAGCATGGCGGCGGTGGCGATGGCGGCGTCGGCCGCTGTGCCCCCGGCGCGCAGCATCTCGAGCCCTGCCTGCGCGGCGAGCGGTTGGCTGGTGGCGACCATGCCGTTGCGCGCCAGGACGTTGCTGCGCCGCGAGCGCCATACGCTGTCGACCTGCAGGCGATGGCCCGGCGCACTGCTGGGCACGGAGACAGGACGCGGCACGCTTGGCTGCTGGGCAGAGGAGGCGTTCATGTTCGAAAATCCAGTAGAGGGTGTTCGGCAGGCTGCCCCTATGCTAGTCCACCCCGCCGCGAAACAGCAACAACAAAAACATCTGACGCAAGGGCGGTAGGGCGCGAGGGAACGCAAGGCACAGCAAGGAACTGCTCTCTCCATTTCGCACGACGACAGACTTTGTACTGTCTCGCGAGGACTCCATCGTCTCCTCCAGTTGCAGTCCCCTGCTGTTGCCGTTCCTTGTGTTCCCTTGCGTCTTTCGCGCCCTTGCGTCAGATGTTGTTGTTGTCGTTTGGTCGCCCCGGAAAGCCCATTCCCCGCCCGCTGTGGTAGAATCCGGGCGGATTGGGGAATGAACCCGCATGGGTTTCGTGATCGAAGCGGTTGCACGCTATCAGGCCTACATCTATGCAGTCTGCGGACTGGTTGCGCTCTACCACATCTACAAAGTGTGGGTCGTGCGCTCCGAGCGCCGGCAGGCTGTCTTTTCGCTTGAGCGCGAAAAGGCGCTGCGCGAGCTGCTGGGCATCTTCTATGTTGCGCTGATTCTGCTTGGGCTGATGGGGACGACCTACTTCGTCAGCAACACGCTGGCCAGCGCCGTCGAACCGCTGCTCGCCCAGTCGCGCGACCCCCAGCCCGACCTGCCCTTCGTCTCGACGCCCACGCCCACGCCGCTGCCGGTGACGCCCACCATCCCAGCCGTACTGCCAACGCCCACCGTGCCGACAACGGGCACCGTCACCGCAGGCGCCACGCCCGCCGTCGCAGCAGGCACACCGACGGACGGCGCTGCGAGCAACACGGCCGCGGCCACGCCGGCCGAGACGGCGGCCCCCTCGCCGGCGCCGCCGCCCGTTGCTTCGGCGCCGGGCTGCGGCGACCCACGCGCCACGATCACCAGCCCCAGCAGCGGCCAGAGCGTCAGTGGTGTGGTCAGCGTGGTGGGCACGGCCTCGCACGATGCATTCCAGTACTACAAGGTCGAGTTTGCTCCCGGCGCCGACGCCGAAGGCGGCTTTGTCTATCTGGGCGGCGGCAGCGCGCCTGTACAGGGCGGCGTGCTCGCCAATGTAGACACCAACGCACTCGGCCCCGGCACCTGGACGCTGCGCCTGGTGGTGGTTGACCAAACGGGCAACTTCCCGCCACCCTGCACCGTCACCGTCAACGTCGGCGGCTGAGTTCGAGCCGCAAGCCCGGTCCCCGCAGCCGATCGCGCCGAGTCTCCGTTCAGCGCTGCCGGGGGAGAGCGGCGCATCTCCCCGCCGCCGCACGACCCGCCGCATGATGGACAGACCCACCTATGCCAAGTCGATCCCGGCTCTACATCCTGATCTCATCGTTCTTTGGGCTGCTGATCATCCTCACGGTGGTCTACATCGTGGGGCTGGCACGCGGGCGCGGCGACCTGCAAGAGGCCGTAGCCGACGCCGCCGCCACCGCCCAGGCGCAGGCGCTGCTGGCGCAGATTGTGGCCACACCGACGCCCACGCCCACACCCACCCTGACGCAAACGCCTACCGTTACCCCTACGCCGAGCGAAACGCCGACGCCGACGCCGTCGCCCTCCCCTTCGCCCACGCCCGCCTCGCCCGAGGAGTGGGCCGAGCGATTCCTGCAGCAGTCTCTCAACGGGCTGCGCGCGCTGGCCGGTCTTGAGTTCACCCCCGAACGCGCCGAAGCCCTGCTGCGCAACGTGGCCCAGCAGCAATACCTGATCTTTGCCCCAGTCAGCCATACCACGCTGAGCCAGCAGCCCTGGGCGGCGCTGGCCGTGCCCCGCACGCCCGACGGCCGCGCCCTGCCCGTGCTCTTCTGGCAGGACCCAAACGACCAGAACCGCGTGCGCGGCCAGCTCTTGCTCGACCAACTCAGCGAGCCCGCGCTGCGCTCCTATGCCGAGCTGCGCGCCGGCCTGCAGCACGGCGTGCTGCGCAGCGACGAGCAGGGGCGCTTTCATGCCCTGCTGGTGGAGCGCGGCGAAGGCGCCGGTCCACTTCCCGTCTGGCTGCTGGCCCAGCCCGCCCCCGGCGCCGACTTCTCGTTGATCTGGAGCAGCGTCGCTGACCCCAGTTGGGCGGCCGACGGCGCCAGCGGCTCGATCATGCTCGTCGATGCCGAGAGCGGCTTCCTGCCCGACATGGTGGTCGATGCCCCGCTCCCGGCCGGCAGCGAACTGCGCAGCGTGGTGCGTGCGCCCGGCACCTTTGTCGAGCAGCCGCCCTTTGCACGCCAATGGGCCAACAGCCGCTGGACGCCCGCCACCTTCGGCGACCTGGCGGCCGGCGGCGCGGTCACCGGCTACCGGCTGCAGAGCGCCGGCCTGCGCTCGACGCCGCTTACCTCGCTGGCGCAGGTGCTGGCCCTGCTGCAAGCGGGCACGGTCGACAATGCGCTCACCTATGCTACGCGCCTGGATGTGGTGCAGCAGGCCTTCGACTTCAACCTCAACCAGCCGGGCTGGTGGGTGGGGCTCTATCTGGACGACGCCGGCCAGGAAATTCTGGAGGAGCGCATCAGCTCGCGCCTGCGCTTCTTCGACAACGGCGACCGCAACCGCACCTACGACGCCGCCTTCGAGCTGGACGACAACGGCTTCTACCGCCTTGCCGCCCTGAGCCAGGCTGCTGCCTGGAGCGGCGCGCTGCTGACGCCCGCCGCGCCGCTGCCCACGCTTTCGCCCACGCCCGCCGCCACGGGCACGCCCACGCCGGCGCCCACCAACGCCACACCCACGCCTTCGCCGACCGCCCTGCCGGTGGGCGCGCCCACGCCGACGCCCACGCGCACCCCCACGCCGGCGCCGGCGCCCACCCTGCCGCCGACCGCGGTGCCGCCCAGCGCGACGCCCACCGCCACAGCGACGCCCACAATCACGCCCACCCCCACCGAAACGCTGACGCCTTCGCCCACGCCATACCAACTGCCGGCGGTGGACCCGAACGCGGTGGCCGCGGTGAGCGGCGTGACCAACGTGGTGGAGCCCGCACGCCTGCGCGCCGGGCCGGGCCAGGGCTTCCCGGTGATCATGCCGCTGGGCAACGGCGTGGAGGTGGGGCTCTTCGGCGTGACGCAAGCGCAGGACTGGTACCTGATTCGCGTCGACCAGGTGGGCCATCCCAACCGCGGCCAGCTCGGCTGGATCTTCCGCGACCTGGTCTCCACCTTCGGCGATCTCGCGCTGCTGCCCGTCTACGACGCCGAAGGGCTGCCGTTGACGCCCGTGCCGACGACCGAAGCGCCTGCCGGTGCGGCGAGCGGCGAGGCGGGCGGCGAGGCAGGCGGCGAGCTGGCCGCGCTGTTGGCGACGCCCACGCCCAAACCGACCGCCACGCCGACGCCCACCCCGCTGCAGACGCCGCAGATTCAACTGCCCAGCGCCGACAGCGCCGCCGCAGCAGCTGCGCCCGCGCCTGAGGCCGACGAAATCGTGCTCACGGTGGCCGGCGCGCGCCTGCCCGCACGCCCGCTCGAACCGCTGCAGGTCACCAGCGCCGATGGCCGCCTCTTTGCCCTGCGCGTCGACGCCGCCGAGGTGGAGGTGTGGGGCGGGCTGCTGGCCCAGCCCGCGCCAACGTGGCTTGCCGCGCCGGCCGAGCTGCTCTGGCCCGGCGCAACGCTGCAGGTGCGGTTGCGCAGCCCGCTGCCCGACGGCGTCGGCGGCGAGCTGCCCGAGCTGGAGCAGGGCGCCAACCCCGCCGACGTCGCCGCGGTTGGCCCACAGCTGGTGGCCGACCGTGTGCGCATTGCCGCTGCGCCCGCCGTCGAACGCGCGGCGCTGGAAGATGGCTCGGCCTGGGCCGCGGCAGCTGCCGCCGACCCGGTCGCCCTCGTCGGTGGCGTGGATGCCGCCGGCGTGAACCTGCTGCCCAGCGACGGTGATGTGACGCCGCTCTGGCCGCAGGGCGCGAGCGCAAGCTGGCTCGACGGCAGCGACGGCGCCGGGCTGCTGGTGCCCCTGCGCGGCGGCCGTTACGGCAGCGAGGGCTTCATCTGGGCGCGCACCGACGGCAGCGGCCTGCGCATCAATGCCCAGCCCTACTTCGCCATCAGCGGCGTGGCGGGTGACGCCTACATCGGCCTCTGGTGGGTCGAGCGCCCCCAGGTCAACACAGGCCGCTGGCAGCTTTGGCAGTGGGACCCGCAAACGCAGCGCATTGTGATGCGCCTTGAGGCCGGCGATGACCTGCTCAGCAGCGCCGGCCCCACGGTTTCGCAGACGCTCCTGCCGCGCGTGGTGGCGGCGCTGCCCGCCCAACCCGGCGACGCGTCGCGCATCGCGCTCTGGGTCGATAGCCTGGACAGCCGCACGCTGGCCTCCAATCAGGGGCTCTTTGCGCTCACGCTCGTGGAGCAGGAGGGCGACACGCGTGCACTCGAAGGGGCGCCGCGCCTTGTGCTCGAACCGGGTGAGTACATGGCGCCGCTCGCCTTTAGCCCCGACCGCGACCGCCTTGCCTTTTCGCAGTACGATGCCGGCGTGCCCAGCCTCACCGCCGGCCAGGTGCGCCCCGCCAACCGTATCCGCATGCTGACGTTGGAGACCAACACGCTGCGCACCATCTACCAGACGGAGAACAACCTCGAGTTCATCGCGCCGCTGCTCACCTGGCAGGACGAAAACACGCTGCTCACCGCACGCAGCCGCTTCGCCGCCGGCGGCGCCGGTCTGGACCTCTTCGGTGCAGTCTGGATCGAGCTGGAGGGGGGCGCAGAGAGCGGGCGCCCGACCGGCACCTCGGTCTTCACAGTCAACATCCCCGCCGACCAGGCGCTGCTCGACGTGGTGGGCTGCCGCAGCGAGGAGAGCACACTGCTTGTCCTGCTCAACGAGGACGGCTCGCTCGAGTACGCACGCTGGACGGGCTTTGAGCCGGTGCGCAACACCTTCACCGTGCCCAACAACTTGACCCGCGCCTTCGTCTGCTGGCGCGTGCCCACGGAGTAGCGGTGGTGCGCCTGCCCACCTTCGCCGTCGACCTGCCCATCTGGAGCAGCGAGTGGCGCCTCTTTACGGCGTGGAGCGACCTGCCGTTCGCCATCGCCGGTCTCTTCCTGACTCTGCTGCTCATCCTCTGGTGGCGCCAGCAGACAAAGGCCTGGCTGCGCGTGGTGCTGACGGCGCTGCTGGCCGCCCTGCTGCTGGCGATTGCCGGTTATTACGTCTTTGTGGTGCCGCCCCACTTTGCCGGCTGCCCAGAGGGCTGCGCGGGCTGGCGCGGCTATCCCCTGCGCTTCGCCCGCTACGGGCTCGAGGGGCAGAGCGAGTTGGCCGTCGTCGACTTTGCGCTGGACGTGCTTGTGCTCTTCATGATCACGCTGACGGCGGCGGCGGTCTGGGCGATCCTCGCCGTGGTGGTGCGGTTGGGCACGCGCGGCCGGCGCTGGCGCATCGCCTTTGTGCTGCTCTTCGCGCTGGCGCCCTGGGCGTTGCTGCCCCGCTTTCTGGTGCCGCCCGCGCCGCCAGTCGAAGGTGAAGAGCTGCGCCTGGCCAACAACGCCCTGCGCGCCGCAGAGTTCACTTATAGCATCACCGGGCTCTGGGTGCACCGCCTCGCGCTCGAAGATGTGCGCCGCGACCTTGCGCCGGCGCTGATCGAAGCGCTTTCGGCGCCCACGGCTGCCCAAGCGTCGGACGACGCCACAGGCGACGCGGCTGCTGCGCCCACGGTTGCCCAGTCGGCGGCGGCGCAGGCCGAGCTGAACCCCACGCACATGGTCTGTCTGCGCGGCTACACCTGGTTCTTCGTCCCCTGGGCCCGCTATCGCGTGGCGCTGGGGGCCGACGGCGCCACCGCACTCAGCCTCACGCAGCTGCCCCTCTCCGGCACCTGCTGGCAAGCGCCCCCCTCTCCCTGACCGTTCACCCACCCACAGCATACGCCAGGCAAGCGGTTGCCAGCGCGCCCGCTGGCTGAAGTTTGCGCGCAGGCAAACCCTCATGCTGCACTGACAGCTTCTTCATACTTTCTGAAGATGTTCACCCTAGGCTGGGGGCATCCGGAGGGAGGCTCCGGAGACCTTGTAAGCCCAGGCAGTGCGGGCTTACCATGCAGCAAGGAGAATTGTCTATGCAGCCGTTGAGGAAGCGAACGCTGTTTGCGACCGCAGTTGGGAGTTTGGCAACCATTGCCTTGGCCGGGGCGCTGGTGATCCCGATGATCGCCAACGCCCAGGATGCGACGCCCAACCCCGAAGCCCCCGCCGTGGAAACCGTTCAGCGCGACCGTGGGGCGCGCAGCGGCGAAAGCGACAGCGCCCTGGCCGAGGCCCTGGGCATCACCGTTGAGGAGCTGACCGCAGCACGCGCCGCAGCACGCGAGTCCGCCATCGCTCAGGCGCTAGCGGATGGGCTGATCACCGAGGAGCAGGCTACAGAGCTGCGCAGTGACGACAGCAACGGCCGTGGCGGTCTGCGCCACCTGATGGGTGACGTGGATCAGGATGCGCTGTTGGCAGGCGCGTTGGGGATCACGGAGGAGGAGCTGGAGGCCGCCCGCGACCAGCTCTACGCTGAGCGCGTGGCCGCAGCGGTGACCGCCGGCGACATCACGCAGGAAGAGGCCGACCTGGCGCTCGCCCGGCGTGCGCTGCAGGAGTACATTACACCGCTGGTTGAGCAGTCGATCACCGATGCCGTTGCCGCCGCGGTCGCGGATGGCATCATCACGCAGGAGCAGGCCGACGCGCTGACCGCCGAGGGCACGGGCTTCGGCCTCTTCGGCGGCCGGGGCGGCGGCATGATGGGCGGCGGCATGATGGGCGGCCACAACATGGGCGGCCGCGGCATGGGTGGCCCGGGTGGCGATGGCGGCATGCGCTCGGGCAAGGGTGGCGAGCAGGGTACTTCCAGCACGGCGCCCGGCTCCCCACTCCCTTCGCCGGAGGGCACCCCGGAGACCAGCAGCTCGAGCAGTTAACATCCTGGGCAGGATGCTGAAGTAAGCCGGCAGGGTGGGCGCACTGGGGGCGCGCTCACCCTGCCACCGTCTTTGCAGGAACACCGGCTGCCGCAGCGGGCGCGAGAGTGGGCTCTCCCCGCTGCGGCAGTCTGCAGCGCAGGATTGCCGCAGCGCAGGCGCTTTGGCCGCTCGAGTCCACAGCGGCGCAGCAGATTCAACCCCGTGCATGGTAGGATAGGCGCACATTCTCCACAGCCCTGCAGCCGCCACCAAAGGTGACCTCTGCCATGCAGACCATTCTAGTCGTCGAAGATGAGCGCAAGCTGCGCGAGATGGTGCGCCTCTACCTGCAACAAGAGGGCTTTCGCATCGTCGAGGCGGCCAATGGCCAGGAGGCGCTCTTTGTCGCACGCGAGGAGAAGCCCGACCTGATCCTGCTCGACCTGATGATGCCCGTGATGAACGGCACCGACTTTGTGCGCGCCTACCAGAAGGAGGGCAGTGCACCGATCATCATGCTCACAGCACGCGTCGAGGACCTGGACAAGATCGTCGGCCTCGAGCTGGGCGCCGACGACTATGTGACCAAGCCCTTCAACGTGCGCGAGCTGGTGGCGCGTGTGCGCGCCGTGCTGCGCCGCAGCGGCCGCATCGGCGCCGAACCCGACCTCCTGCGCGCCGCCGACATTGTGCTCGATCGCGGCAGCGCCATCGTCACCGTGGCCGAACGCCAGGTGGAGCTGACCCGCTCGGAGTTCGAACTGCTCGCAATCCTGATGGGCGCGCCCGGCCACGTCTTCTCGCGCCTCGATTTGCTCGACCGCATGAACCGCGACGGGTACGAAGGCTACGACCGCACCATCGACGTCCACATTCGCAACCTGCGCCTGAAGATTGAGGCCGACGCCCGCAAACCCGCCTACATCGAAACTGTTTACGGCATGGGATACCGATTTGCCCCGCAAAAAGCGCCTGCCAAGGGGTAGAGAGCCGAGGGTGCAATGCGCTCGATTACAGTCAAGCTGATCATTGCCTTCCTGCTGATCGGCCTGCTTTCGGTTTCGCTCTTCGCCGGGCTGCTCGGCCTGCAGACGCGCCTGGCCTTCGACCGCTTCATCGCCGACCGCGAACGCGAGTTTGTGGTCGACGGCGTGCGCGCTTTCGCCGCGCAGGGCGTCACCAACGATGCAGGCAATGCCGGCGCCGATCACCTTCTCACCAATGGGCCAATCCCCGAAGCCTTCGCCGGCCAGACCATTCTGACCGACCCCACCGGCATCATCCTCCTCGGCCCGCCCGAGTATCGCCCCGGCACCCAACTCGACGCCGCACTGCTGGCCGAGGCCGATACGGTGGTGGCCGACGGCGAAACGGTGGGCTACATCGCCTTTCTGCCCAACACCGACGACCGCCGCCCCGAGTTCCGCAACCCGCTCGAAACCGCCTTCCGCCAGCGCGTCTATCGCGCCACGCTCGGCGCAGGCATCTTCGCGCTGCTCGCCGGCACGCTGCTCAGCGGCATCTTTGCCACCACGCTCAGCAAACCGATTACCGAATTGACGGACGCGACGCGTGCCATGGCCGCCGGTGACCTGCACCAGCAGGTCCCCGTGCGCACCAAGGACGAGCTTGGCACCCTCGCGCTCTCCTTCAACCAGATGAGCGCCGACCTCGCCCGCTCCACCGCCGCGCGCCGGCAGATGACCGCCGACCTTGCCCACGACCTGCGCACGCCGCTCACCGTGCTGCGCGGTTACAGCGAAGGGCTGCTCGAGGGCCGGCTGCGCAGCTCGCCCCAGGTCTATTCGGTGATGTACGAAGAGGTTGTCCACTTGCAGCGGCTGGTCGAGGATTTGCGCACCCTCTCGCTGGCGGATGCCGGCGAGTTGACGCTGAACAAGCGCCTTGTCTCCCCGGCGGCGCTGCTCGAACGCGCCGGGCTGGCCCACATGCAGAGCGCGCTCGACAGCGGCCTCGTGCTGCGCGTCGAAGCCGACGAGGAGTTGCCCGACCTCTACGCCGACACCGACCGCCTGGCGCAGGTGCTGAACAACCTGGTGGCCAATGCGCTGCGCTTTACCCATGAGGGCGAAGTTGTGTTGGCAGCCCGCGCGCTGACGGCCACAGGCGCGCCGGCGCCATCGCCCGCCGAGGCCACCACGGTGCAGCTCGAGGTGCGCGACAGCGGCGAGGGCATCGCCGACGAGGACCTGCCCTTTGTCTTCGACCGCTTCTATCGCGCCGACAAGTCGCGCACCCGCGACGCAGCCGCAAGCAGCGACCGCGCCGACGTTGAATCGTCGGGGCTGGGGCTGGCAATTGCGCGCGCGATTGTCGAAGCACACGGCGGCCAGATTGCGGCCGGCCCCAACCCCACCGGCGGCACGATCTTCACGATTACGCTGCCGGCCGCCGCGCCGATCGAAGTGGGCGACGCCTGACCATTTGCCGCGCTCTGGGTTACAATCGGGGCCGGCGCGGCGCCTCGCGCTTCGATCTTTTCAATCCGGTATCACATGTAGACGAAAGAAGCCGGCCCTCCGAGCCACCTGCGCCGCCCCCATAGAACGGAGACGCTCATGAACCGACCTCGCTCGCCCTTCTTCCTGCGCCTGATTGCACCGGCGCTCCTGCTCGCCTGCTTCCTGCTCCCCCTACGCGCGATTGCCCAAAGCGACGGCGACTCGCCCTTTACCTTCGAACACCTGGCCAACGCCACCTATCTCAGCGAGTTCGGCGCCGACGGCACAGTGACGCTGGTTGACGGCCGCTACGAAGCGCCAGCCGCAGAGGGTTCAGCTTCTGATCTAGCCGTGGAACTGAGCGAGTTCGTCTCGGAAGGCGACCTCGACGGCGACGGCGTGGACGAGGCCGCCGTGGTGCTTGTCTCCTCCGGCGGCGGCAGCGGCAGCTTCTACCAGTTGGCAGTGGTGGCGGCGAGCAGCGATGGTCTTGTCAACGTCGCCACGGCGCCGCTGGGCGACCGGGTGAAGATCATCAGCTTTACGGTCGAAGATGGCGCCGTGGCCGTCAATATGCTGACGCAAGGCCCGGATGACCCCATGTGCTGCCCCTCGAACGAAGTGCTGCGCATCTATAGGCTGGACGGCGACGAGCTGCTGCTCGCCTCCGAGACCGAGTTCGGCGCGCAGGAGCCGGAGACCCCCGCGCTTGAGCCAGACACCGACCCGACGACGGCGCTGCTAAGGCTGGGCGGCGGCGAAGGCAGGTGGCTAGACCCGATGCTGGTAGGCGTGATGAGCGGTGTTGCCGCCGGCGGCGAGAGCGTGGACGCCGCCAGCCTTGACGCCGAATGTGTCGGCACGCTGCCCGCCACGCCCGACGTGGTGGTGGAGTGGACGCCCGACGCGAACGTCACCACCCTGCGCTTCTTCACACTCAGCGCCGGCGACCCGGTGCTGGCCGTCGTGACGCCCGCCGGAGAACTGCTCTGCGGCGATGACTTCAGCCCGCTCGACCTGAACCCCCTGCTTGAGGTGAGCGCACCTGCGGCCGGCCGCTATGCCATCTTTGTGGGTGCGCAGGAGGCGCAGCCCGCTGCCCCGGCCCTGCTCGTGATCACCGGCGGCGATGCCGACCCCGCCACCTTTGCGCTGGGGCAGCTCTTTGCGCGCCATGTCCCCACAGACGAGGCCGCAGCGGAGAGAGCCAAACTCGCGGCCGCCGAGGCGCTGACGCTCGACGACGGCCCCGAGCCCATCGAAATTGCCGCTGGGGATGCGCCGCTCACTGCCACGGTGGAGGCCGGCGGCGACCTGGCTGCCTTCGAGCTGGAACTGGGCAACGCGCTCTGCACCGGCTGGGTGAGTGCCGAGCCGGCGGCCCGCTTCGCGTGGAGCGGCGAGGGCGAGGCGCTGAACCTCTTCGTGGAGAGCGAGATCGACACCACGCTGCTGGTGCGCACGCCCGATGGCGCCTGGCTCTGCGCCGATGACGGCATGCCCGCCCTCGCGGACGACGAGGTCGACGCCGAGGATGCCGACAACGCCGAAGCGAGCGAGCCGAACCTGAACCCGCAGATTGTCACCGAACCGGTCGAGGGAGTCTACGCCGTCTGGGTGGGCGCCTTCGCCGCCGAGGACGCGGCCGAGGCCACCCTCACCGTCAGCGACGACACCGCGCTGCTGCCCGCAACGCTCGTTGCCGAATAGCCGCGCTGGGGAGCGTCCGGCCGGGCCGGCCGGGCCGGCTGGGCGCTCCCCCTTCTCCAGCAGCCCCTCCCCTGCCACCACCACCCTGCCGTGACGAGCCGTCCACTTCCAGCCGCAGCAGCAACTCCATACACGCCCGCGCGCCTCGCGAGCGCCTGGCAGTGGCTTGCCGCGCGCCCGTGGCTCTTGCTGCCGATTCTGGCCATCCCTGCGCTGCTGCCGCTGCTTGTGCATGGCGTGCCTGCGACGAGCGACGGCGGCCTGCATCTGCTGCGCATCGCCTCGCTCGATCGGGCCTTGCGCGCCGGCGTCTTCCTGCCCCGCTGGCAGCCCGAGTTCCTGCTCGGCTACGGCTACCCCACCTTCAACTACTACGCGCCCGCCTCCTACTACGCCGCCGAGGCGCTCCACCTGCTGGGGCTGAACCTGCTGCAGGCCTTTGCGGGCACCTTTGCCCTCGCGCTGCTCGCGGCCGGCTTTGGCATGTACGCCCTTGCGCTCGAGATTTACGGCGCGCGCGCCGGCAACGCCAGGGTGGCGGCGCTGGTGGCGGCGACGGCCTACATGCTGGGGCCTTACCTGCTGCTCAACATCTACAATCGCGGGGCGCTGGCCGAAGTCTGCGCGCTGGCGCTGCTGCCCTGGCTCTTCTGGAGCGCGCGGCGGCTGATGACGGCAGAACGCCCTGCGCTCGCGGCGTTTATCCTTGCGCTGCTCACCGCCGGCCTGGCGGTGACGCACACGATCTCGCTGCTCTTTGCGCCCTTGCTGCTGGTGGCCTGGCTGCTGGTGCTGGGGCGGCTGCACGGCACGCTGCGCGCCCGCCTGCCCTGGATGGTGGCCGCCATGCTCCTGGCGATGGGCGCTTCGGCCTTCTACTGGCTGCCGCTGCTCTTCGAACGCAGCTACCTCTCGGCGCAGGCCTTCGAGATCTCGCGCCAGGGCTGGCTGCCCGGCAACGTCTGGACGTGGCGCAACTTCCTGCAGCGGTCGCCCATCTACGCACTTTCGGCGGCGCGGCCGGTGCAACTGGGGCTGGTGCAGCTGATTCTGGCCGTGGCGGGCCTACTCGCGGGGCTGCGCGCAGGGCGCGGCCGCGACGGAGAATGGCTCTTCTGGCTCGTGGTGGCGCTGGCCACGGGCGCGCTGATTGGCGCCTGGAGCCTGCCGCTCTGGCAGAACACGGTGCTCTCGATTGCGCAGTTCCCGTGGCGGCTACTCGGCGCGCTCTCGCTGCCGCTGGCGCTCTTTACGGGCGGCCTGCTGTTGGGCGTGGAATCGGCGCGGCTGCGCTGGGGCCTGGCAGCGGCGGCGATTGGGCTGTTGCTGGTGGCGCAGACGCCGCGCGTGGCCGGCGTGCCAACCTGGGCGCCCGCTTCGGTGCAGACCGACGCTTCAGTGGTGGCGGCCAAAGAGCAGGGCAAGGGCGCAGCCGAGGGCGGCGAGGGAGTCAGTTCGGTGCAGGAGTTCCGCCCGCGCTGGGCTGCGGCCGAGTTGGTGCTTGCCAACCAGCCCGAAGATGGCGGCGCCACGCCCATCGTGCGCACACGCAGCGCCAACGCCTGGGACCTCGAGTTGGAGATCGAAGCCGCGGAAGAGACGCCGCTGCGCTTCACCACCTTCTACTTCCCCGGCTGGCGCGCCCTGCTCGACGGCGCAACCGTGCTGGAGCCGCGTCCAGAGACGAACCTTGGCCTGCTCACCGTCACCGTGCCCGCCGGCAGCCATACGCTGGCAATTGAGTGGACGGGCACCGCGCTCGAACGTGCCGCCAACTGGGTCTCTTTGCTCACCTGGGCGGGGATGGCGCTCTGGCTGCTGCTGCGCCCAAACCTGCGCCGCCTGTTCTGGGCGCCGCTCTTGCTCACTGCATTGGGTGTGACGGCGCTGCTCTGGACGCGCAGCAGCGCGCCGGTTCAGCAGCCACTTGCCGCAGCCGACTTGGGCGGTGTGCGCCTGCTCGGCGCGCAAGTCGAGGAGCGGCCGGGCGATCCGGTCATCCTGCGCCCCTTCTGGCAAGTGGTCGCGCCCATCCCTGCCGATACATTTGTGCGCTGGCAGCTGCAGAGTCTCGACGGCGCAGTGCTTGCCGACGTCGCCGCCCGCCCCTGGTTCAATATGTCGAACACGCGCGAGTGGGTAGTCAATTCGGTGGTGGACGACGGTTCCCTGCTGCCGCTGCCGGCCGGCCTGCCCGCCGGCAGCTATAGGCTGGGTGTGGCGCTGACCGACAGCCTGGCGGCGGACGGCGTAGCGCTGCCGCCGCTGCTGACCATCGAGCTCGACGCAGACGCGCCGGCCGACCCCGTGCCCGCCTCGGCGCTGGCGGCGCGCGTGGGCGAGAGCACGCAGCTGCTGGGCTATTCGCTGCAGGTGAACGGGCGCGCGGTCGAGCCCGCTGCGCAGCCTGCGGTGGTGCGGCCGGGAGATCGTGTCGACTACATGCTCTACTGGCGACCCGAGGCGGCGCTGGTGGAGAACATACATGCCTTTGCGCACCTGGTGGACGCAGCCGGTGCACCGCTGGCGCAGGTGGACCAGGAGCCGGGGCCGCTGGCACAATCACCCGAGGCGTGGCTGCCCGGCCGCACCTACACCGACCGCATGCGCCTTCAGATTCCCGCCGACGCCACAAGCGGCCTCTACACGCCGCGCGTGGGCCTCTACCGTTTCGAAGGGCTGGAGCGGCTGCCCGTCTCGCAGCCCGATCGCGAGGCGCCAAGCGACTTCGTGGCGCTGCCGGCGCTCAAGGTGCTGGCGCGCCCGGCGCGGGCCAAGCTCGAGCCGATCGACATCTCACTCGGAGACTTTGCCCGCCTCACCGGCTACAGCATCGAGCCGGACGGCCCGCTGCAGCCCGGCGCCATGCTCACCGTCACCCTCCAGTACCGCAGCCAGGCGGCCACCCCGCTCGACCTGACGCGCTTCTTGCAGCTGCATGGCGGCGCGCTGGGCATGGCCGCCCAGAGCGACGGCCCGCCACAAGCCGGCGCCAACCCCACCTGGGCGTGGCAGCCGGGCGAAACCATCGTCGAGACCGTGCCCCTCACCCTCGCCGCCGACGCGCCGCCCGGCGCATACACCCTCTACTTCGGCCTCTACGACCTGGCCACGGGCGCCCGCACCCCGCTCACCGCCTCCGGCGCCCCCGTGCCCGACGACGCCCTGCCGCTCGCCACGCTTCTGATTGGCGAGAGCGAGTAGGCGCGACTTTCCGTCTGCAGACGGGCCCTGTGTCGGCATCAGCGGGAATGCTACACTGTGTGCAGCAACCCGCGCCGCTCAACGCCAGGAGCCCCCAACCATGCAGATTACCCCTGAACAGAAGTCCTACATGCTCTCCCTGATCGAGGTCTGGTACCCCAACTGGCAGGGCATCGATGACCCGCGCTATCAGAAAGACGAGTCGAGCTACAAGCGCAGGGCGGTGGCGCAGGCGAGCCGGATCCTGGCCAAGGAGATAATGACGCAGCAGATGGAGCAGGGAGCGTTCGACCAACTCACCAAGCAGGTGCGCGAGCTCGGCATCAGCTCGGAACTACTGCGCGTCCAACCCCCCAACAGCGACTTCGAAGTCTTCAACGCGCGCACTTTCAGCGCCGAGGCCTTCTGCCGAGCGTTGTTCGACCTCCTGCACGGCCCCGGCCCAACGCCCGAACGGCTCACCCGTTGGGTGGAATGGACAAAGACGCAGGGTGTAGCCGCAAACTGGCCCTTCCCGACGATCTACCTTGGCCTGCTCTACCCGGCCGACGAGTTCATGGTCAAGCCGCGGCGCGTTTCGCGTGTGCTGAAGATGTTGAACACGGGAGTCCGGCGTCCCCCCGAGCCAACGGCTGAGTCCTACACCGCGATCCGCGAGATGGCGCGTGCGGTCACCGACGCCTTCGCCCCGGAGGGCGCCGTTGACATGATCGACGCACACAGCATCATCTGGACGGCCGGCTATGTTGAAGGCCAGCTTGCTCGGGCGAAGAGAGAGAAAGTGAAGACTGCTGAAGCGACGCCAAACCGCGCAGACGACGAAGAAGAGCAGGTTGACGAGGTTGATGAGGTTGCACCTGCCGTGGAGTCGCTCGACGGCCCCTTCTCCCCCCGCACCTTCTCGCTGCTGGCCGGGATCCGCGACAACCCCACGATGCAGTTCTACAACGCCCACAAGGAGGAATTCCACAGCGAGGTGGAGGCGCCCTTCCAGCGCGTGGTGCGCACGGTGGCCGAGCGGCTCGACCCCCGCGTCAAGCAGCTGATGGAGACGGAGAAGGGCATCTTCTCGCGCTTCAGGAAGAACGATTTCGGGCTGGGCGGCGCGTGGCCCCACTACTGGTCGGCGTTCTATCCCAGGGGCAGCAAACGGAAAGACGATGCCCAGCTCTCGGTCTTCCTCAACGCCAATGCGCTCGAGTACGGCTTCTTCATTGGCGAGTACGGCAGCAGCCAGCGCAGTCGCTTTGTGCGCAACCTGCAACGGCTGGGGCAGATGATCGCTCCGCTGATGGAGAGCCGCTCTCCCGCTGCGACGGTGACCTTCGGTGGAGCACGGCATACGCCCCCCGGCAATGGCGCGTCAGCCGGGCAGACCACATGGGCGGACTTCGTCGCCGACCCCGACAAGTACAACTGCGACGTCGGTCGCCACTTCTCGCCCGAGCAGCTGCTGGCAACCGACGAGGAGACGCTGGTGGAGGCCATCTGCGCCGCACACCAGCAGCTCTATCCGCTTGTGCTGCTGGCGCTGCTCGACGACCCAATGCCGGCGATCAAGGAGTTCGTGGGCGCCGAGGATGACGAAGACGACAAGCCCTACGACCGCAGCGCGTTTCTGGCAGCCACAAGCCTGACGAACGACGAAGCAGACGAACTGCTGAGCCTGCTGGAAGAGCGCAAGCAGCTGCTGCTGTATGGCCCGCCGGGCACGGGCAAGACCTGGGTGGCGCGCGAGTTGGGCAAGCTGCTGACTGGACTCTCAAACCCACCGCGCGAGCGGATGGAGATTGTGCAATTCCACCCGGCCTATGGCTACGAGGACTTCATCGAGGGCATTCGGCCACGCAGCCTGCCGAGTTCCGGCGGCGGCCACGTCGTGGACTATCCCGTGCAGCCCGGCGTCTTTCAGCGCTTCTGCCAGCAGGCGCGCACGAGCTCAGGCAAGTGCGTCTTCATCATCGACGAGGTGAACCGGGGCAACATCGCGCGCATCTTCGGCGAACTGCTCTACCTGCTCGAGTACCGCGACGCCACGGTGGCGCTGCCCTATTCCGGGCAGACCTTCTTCATCCCCAAGAATGTCTACATCATCGGCACGATGAACACCGCCGACCGCTCGATCGCGCTCGTGGACTTCGCGCTGCGGCGGCGCTTCCACTTTTACCGCTTTGCCGCCGACCCCGAGCTGCTGCGGCGCTGGCTCGAAGCAAATCCAAATGAGGAGCTGCCCTACCTGCACGCCCTCTATGTGGCCCTGACAGAGAGCGCGATCGATGACGAGCATCTGCGCATTGGGCCGAGCCACTTCATGCGCCGCGGCTTGACGGAAGCCGGTCTGCGCCGCGTTTGGCAGCGCAGCGTGGAGCCCTACCTGGCCGAATATTACTTTGATGACCCTGGTCGGGCGGCGCGCTGGCGCTGGGGCGGCGAGCAGGTTACGGCGATTCGCAGGCGGCACAGCGCCGGAGAAGGCTGACCCATGCGCGAGTTGGAGAGTGCAGACCCAGTCGCGGCGGATCTACACGGCGGTAGCGGGCCACGCACGATCAGCGTGAGGGAGTTCGGCAAGGCAGACGCAGAGTCGCTTTCGAGCGCCGAGCTCAGCGCGCTGGACAAGCGTTTTCACGAGTTCATTACCGTAACGTACGACTGGCGCACGCGCAGCTATGCGCTTGCGGCGTCGCATTTCGTCGGCGTGATTCAGATCGGCGACCTGCGTCTGCGCATCGAGCCCAAGGCGCCCGCGACCAACTTCTTCTTCATGCTCACCTTCGCCAACAAGCTGAAGGTCGACTGGAACGCAATCACCGAACTGAACAACGTCGATGACATTCTCGAGTTGATCGTGCGCACCTTCGTTGATCAGGTCGAGCTGGTGCTGCGGCGGGGGGTCTATCGCACCTACAGGGTAGAGGAGGATGCACGCCCCTTTCTGCGCGGTCGCCTGCTACTTGCCGAGCAGCTGCGCCAGAGCGTAAACAGCCCCGGCCGCTTTGCCCAGCGCCTGCACGAGTACACCTCCGACGTAATCGAGAACCGGATTCTGCTCTGGACGCTGCACCGGCTGGAGCGGATGCAGTGGCGTGACCCATTGCTCAACCGGCGCATGCGGCGGCTGGCGGCCGGCCTGGACGAGGTCGCGCTCGCGCCCATCACCCAGGCGGACTTCGACGCGCTGGTCTACACGCGGCTCAACGAAGGCTACCGCAGCCCGCATCGGCTCGCGCGCCTGCTCTTGCAGATGCGTTCGATCGAGGGCGTCGAAGGCAAGAACCGTTTCAGCGGCTGGCTGCTGGACATGAACACGTTGTTCGAGCAGTTCGTTGGCGTCTACCTGCAGGAACATGTGCACCGCACGCCGGCCTGCAGCGTCAGCGTGCAACTGCAGAACGTGCTGGAGCTGGGCGTCAACCACAGTGCAAAAGTCCGCCCCGACATCGTGATCCGGCATGGCGCGCAGGCCTGCGCCGTGATGGACACAAAGCACAAGGTGCTGTCGCTCCAGCCGGAAGAGGGCGACAGGCGGCAGTTGTTGGAATATGCAGTCAACCTGCATCTGCATGAAGGCTACCTGATCTACTCGTCCCACGATGCGGCCAAGACGTTCGCCCCGCTGCACAACTACGGGGGCGTCTGGCCCTTTGCGCTCCACAGTGTGATCTGGCCGCTGAATGGATCGCTGGCGGAGTTTCAGGCCCGTTCAACCAGGATTGCCGAGCGGCTGATCGGGCAACTGGGCCCACCAGCGGGGAGCGGGGCAAGCGGCACGCGCGCCGATTCAGCCACGGCTGCCTGAGCCACACGCCGCCGGATGCAATTGCCGCCCAGGCACGCTTGTGCTCCAGGTCCTGACGCGCGTGCAGGAAGAGCGGCGCGCAACAGGTGCGCTTCGCCGCCGGCCCAAAGCACTCGCGCGCCTACTGCCCCACAAAGTTGATTGTAGCGCTGTTGCACGAGCCTGCCGCGCCCTCGGTATCCCAGTAGACCAGGTTCGAAATGCGGCGCCGGCTGCTGTCCTGCGCAGTTTGGCGTCATCTTTCCCGATCGCATTGTCGTTGTTCATAGCGACTTGCCCCCCTTTGTTCATTAACAACTTACCCCCTGGGGTGGTGTGGGCTGCAGTGTGTGGGTGGTGGTTGACAGGTGGTTGACAGGTGGTTGACAGAAGGGTGTTTCGGCGGCATCTGATAGGCGGGAGGATGCCCTCATGACCCTGAAGACAACCCTCAGCCAGCGCTATCACTTTCTCTCCCTGCATCAACAAGGACTCACCTACCGTGCGATTGCGGCCCAGTTCAATGTCAGCTGCTGGTGTGTGCGCCACTCGTGCAGACGTCTACGCAGCGAAGCGCTGGCAGGTGCGGCGCTGGCAGGTGCGGCGGCGGCGCCGGTCAAGCCGCAACCCAGACCTGCTGCGCAGACGCTCTGCCGGTTCGATGCGGCGATTGCGCCGCTGCTGCTGCGTCTGCACCGCGAACATCCCGCCTGGGGACCCGACCGCCTGCGCAGCGAGATGGGCCTGTTGCCCGCCACGGTGCACACGCGATTGCCCGCTCGTTCGACCATCCAGCGCTTTCTCAAGCAGCCCCATCCGCCCAAGCCCCATCCGCCCAAGCCCCGTCCGCCCAAGCCACCGCCAGTGCCCAAACCGCCGCAGGCGGTTGCGCCCTTCGACCTCTGGCAGGTCGACATGATGGTCGAGATTCCACTTGACGATGGCACGCTGGTGACGCTGACCACGGTGCGCGATGTCGCCGGGGGCGTCTGTGTCGCCGCAGAGATCATCAACGTCGGTGCGCACAAGCCGGGGCAAAGCGGCCGGGGCAAGCGGCTGACGCTGCCGCAGTTGCTGGCGGTGCTGCGGCAGGGCTTTACACGCTACGGCGTTCTGCCCAAGGCGCTCCAGACCGATGGCGAGGTGCTCTTTGTCGGCCCGTCCGAACGCTATTTCCCTCCCCCTTTCTGCTCTGGTGTCAGGGCATGGGCATCCGCCACCGCCAGATTCAGCCAAGCAGACCGACCCAGAATGGCGCCGTCGAGCGAGCGCACCAGACGCTCATGCGCGAAGCCATCATCGGCAACACCCACTTGTCGCTCACTGGGCTGCAGCGGGCGCTGCAACAGGGGCTCGAGCGCCTGGCCAACGACCTGCCCAGTCGCGCGGCAGGCTGCCACGGCCAGCCGCCCCACCTGGCGCATCCTGAACTCTTGCAGCCATCGCTTGTCGACGGACTCATCCCGTACAGCCAGGTGCATGAACTCGAACGCTTTGACCTGGCGCGTGTCGATGCGCATCTGGCACAGTTCACCTGGCGGCGGGTCGTTAGCCAACAGGGGCAGGTGAATCTGGGCGTGTACGAAACCCGCTATCAGGTGGGCAAGGCGTGGGCAGGACAGACGGTGCTGGTGCGCTTCGACCCACTGTCGCGCACACACGTCTTCTACACCGACCCCACGCCTGCCTGCCCCGTCACCGATGCACGTTTGCAGCTGGGCGACGAACTGGTGCGCTGTGCGGTGCGCAAGCTTGCCAAGGAAGACCTCTGCGGCTTTTCGCTCATGCCAGAAGCCCTGTTGCCCTTGCTGCAACCTCGGCTACCCCTCTGCTTCGACACCGCTTGCTCACCCAGGGGGGTAAGTTGTTAATGAACAAAGGAGGGGCAAGTCGCTATGAACAACGACAGAAAATCGCCGCTATAATCAGATAGCCTTCGAGCGTCCTCGCCGACCCAGCGGCATCGCATGCCCACTCCATAAAGCGGTGTGCCGGGGAGTCGGCCATTCCCCTTCCGCCCGCGCCAGCGCGCACTGGAACCTAACCAGCAGCCAGACAAATGAGAAAGCCAGCAGAAGAGTCTCTCGACGAGCGGCTCGGCTTCACATCGGGCAGGGGCGGGGCGCACCTGGCGCGCACCATGATGTCGGGTGAACTTGCGACGCTCCTCGAGCATGTTCCTGACACCAATGCCACCCAGGCAACGTACCGCCGTGCCGTCATTGGCGACAACTGCTTGCAGAAACCATCTGGGCGGGCACGGGCACTCAGCTACAAGTATCTTGCCTCACTCTATGCGCTAGACCCCGCAGTGCCCCTGTTTCGCACACTGCGTTACTTCTGGCTGCGGGACGCCGAAAGTCGCGCACTCCTCTCTTTACTGTGCGCCTATGCGCGTGATGCCATTCTTCGGCAGAGTGCGAGCCTTGTGCTTGGCTTGCCAACCGGTGTCGCACTTACGCGTGTTGCGATGGAACAACATATCGACTCGCAAACACCAGGGCGCTTCAGCCACGCCATGCTCAAGAGCGCCGCGCAGAACGTGAACGGGACCTGGACTTCCAGCGGGCACCTTACCGGCAAAGTGCACAAGGTCCGCTCCATCGCACGCGCAACCCCTGGTTCTGTTGCGTATGCGCTTTACCTCAGTTACCTGCGCGGAGAACGCGCGATGCGTCTATTTGGCACGGAGTACATCAAACTACTGGACTGTTCACCGGAGCAGGCAATGGAGCTGGCCGCCACAGCCGGGCGTCGCGGCTGGCTGGTCTTCAAGCGCATCGACGATGTGGTGGAGGTCCGCTTCCCGGCCCTGATCACGGCTCGAGAAAGCGAGTGGCTGGGTGAGTAAGTTGGGTCGCCTGCTTGATTGCTACACGCGCCACATTGCGATCCCATGGAGAGACGGGCTTGCCGACCAGAAACGCATCATTTACTGCATCTATCCGCGACCGCGCAGTCGACGCGTTCTTCCTGCGCATGGTGCCCTTCGTCGAACGCAACTACAACCTTGTTGAACTGGGACCACGGGGCACTGGCAAGAGCCATCTCTACCAGCAGATCTCGCCCTACGCGCATCTCGTCTCGGGCGGCAAAGCGACGGTGGCGCGCATGTTTGTCAACAACGCCACCGGGCAGCGCGGCCTGGTTTGCCAGTACGACGTCGTCTGCTTTGATGAGGTCTCGGGAATCAGCTTCGACCAAAAAGACGGCGTCAACATCATGAAGGGTTACATGGAGTCTGGCGAGTTCAGCCGTGGCAAGGAGACCATACGCGCCGACGGCAGCATGGTGCTGCTGGGCAATTTCGATGTGGATGTGGAACACCAGCAGCGCGTTGGCCACCTCTTTGGCCCATTGCCGCCCGAAATGCGCAATGACACGGCCTTCATGGACCGTATCCATGGCTATTTGCCGGGATGGGACGTGCCGAAGGTCAGCAAGTTAATCCTGACGGACAATTACGGGCTTGTGAGCGACTTTCTTTCGGAATGCTGGACGCAGCTGCGCGAGCAAACACGGGTTTCGACCTTGCAGAACCGAGTCTACTTTGGCGGCGCGCTGAGCGGGCGCGACACAAATGCTGTAAACAAGACCGTTAGCGGCCTGCTCAAGCTGCTCTATCCCGACCCAAACTCGGCGGTGCCGGATGACGAAATGGAGTGGGCGCTGCGCATTGCGCTTGAAGCTCGGCGGCGCGTGAAGGAGCAGCAGAAGCGCATCGGCGCTGCAGAATTCCGGAATACGCACTTCAGTTACGTGCTGGGCGCCGACGGGGTTGAAACGTTTGTGTCGACGCCGGAACTGCAAAGTGAGAACAGCATCGGCGCCGACCCGCTCGAACCCGGCCAAGTGTGGACGATCAGCCCAGGCAGTCAGGATGAGCATCCAGGCCTCTACCGAATCGAGGTCAATGTTGGGCCAGGCGGCGGGGTTCACGTATTGAACAAGCCGATTCCCCCAGCATTCCGCGAGAGCATGAGCTATGCGGAACAGAATCTGTATACGAATGCAGCGCGGCTCGTTGGCGATCGCGACCCGCGCCAGCATGAGTTCAACGTGCAGCTACGGGCGTTTGATGCAAGCAAGACCGGCGCGAAATTGGGCGTCGCTTCGCTGGTTGCCCTGTGCAGCGCAATGCTCAAGAAGAGTCTGCGCGGCGGCCTGATCTTAGTCGGCGAGCTGAACCTTGGCGGGTCTGTCGAGGCCATCCACAATCCCGTTACTCTGGCTGAGATCGCCGTTGCGAAGGGAGCCACCGCGCTGCTCATGCCTGTTGCGTGTCGCCGGCAGTTGATTGAACTGTCCGACGAGATGGCGACCAAAGTGGACATCCAGTTCTACCTTGATGCGCGCGATGCCCTGCTGAAGGCAATTGGTGAGTGACCGGCCACTTGCGCATGCCTACTGAACGCCGGCCTTCCCAATGGGAGATCGCGAGATCTCGGACTCTGCCAAAGACCCGCAGCGTTCGGCTGCGGGTCTAATGGGGAGGGAAGATGCCGATCCGATCAGCGGCCTGGTCTCTGCTCCAATGGGGCGCGACGGGCTCTGCCGCAAGGCGAACAGCTACCGGCCGTTGTGCGCCATACGCCGGCTACAGCACCCGCAGCGGATCACCCGATGCGACGTGCGTGATCGCGACGCCGGGCAGCAGCGGGCGCAGCCATTCGACAAGATAAGCCATGCCGTCTTCCTCGCTGGTTCCATGGCCAACAACAATCATTCCTTTGGGCCGGCCAAAGTAGGCGGCATCGCGCAGATACTCGCACGCCTCCCACTCCCGCACTTCGCCGCAGAGAATTGCATCGACGTCATCGCGCATCAGGGTGGCAATGGCCATGGTGCCGGGGAGAGCCCCAACCGTCAGGCCAATGTTCCGGCAAATCACGTCGTCCGGCCCGGTGACGCGAACAGCCGCAATGCCCAGCTGTGCCTTGATCTGCTGCGCGAGTTCAGCCAGCGGGGTGGGGGCAATGGTGACGGTGGAACTGAACTTGCCGGCGAGCCCGGTGTCTCCGTGATTTCCGGCCGTCATCGAAAGGCCTTCCAGCGCCTCGGCCTCGGAGAGATCGCCCGCGTTCAGCGTCCACCCCAGCCGACGCGCCAAGCCCAGCATGATGCCGTCGGGTCGCGTCAGGTGCCAGTAGTCGTGAAAGCGCCAGATGGCGATGCGATGCTCGTCAATCAGGCGGCGCTTGGCCTGATAGACGCAGTCGTCAACCAGCCAGTCGGTTGCATCATCGTGGCTGTAGAAGGTGGGCTCATGCGTAATGATCAGGTTGGCGCCCAAGGCGGCGGCCTGCTCAATCACGGCGGCAGTTGCCAAAAAGGTGGTCACGATGCCCGTAAGTGGCTGAGCAGGGTTGCCGGTCTTGAACGTGTCGGCTGTAACAGGCAGGGGTTCTACCGCAGTGGCAGCCAGAATGCGATCGACTGCCTCTTGAATGGTGATGGAAGTCATGAGAGAACGAGTCCTTGTCGTTGCTGAGAGACACTGCAGCGCTTGAAGACCTAATTCTGCGTGGCTGCCGGCTGCAGGTTCGCCTGGCGCAGGGCAGCAATCACCTGCTCGCGCCACGTCCGGGCCGAGTCGATAACCTTCGTGAACGCCGATGAGCCGTGGATGTGCCCTTCGTACATCGTGTAGATGACCGGCACGCCCGCTGCTTGCAGCCGCGCGGCATAGGCCGCGCCTTGGTCGCGCAGGATGTCGTACTCTGCGGTCAGGATCAGCGCCGGCGGCAGGCCAGAGAGTTCGTGCGCCAGCAGCGGCGAGGCGTAGGGGTGGGCTGCCTCCTCGGGGCTGTTCAGGTAGGTGGCGACGATCGCCAAGATGTCGCGCGCCGAAAGCCCATAGCCCGAACTCAACTCTTGCACCAGATGGCCACCGGTGAGGTCTACGGCGGGGACTTCGAGCAGTTGAAAGGCGAGCCGCGGCCCCCCTTCGTCGCGCGTCTTGAGCGTGAGCGCCGCAGCCAAATTTGCACCGGCCGACTGGCCGCCCACCGTGATCTGATCCGGGCGGACGCCAAGCTCGTCGGCGTGGCCAGCCACCCACTGCAGCGCGGCGAAGCAGTCGGTCAGCCCCACCGGAAACTTGTGCTCGGGCGCCTTGCGATAGTTCACCGCCACCACCACGCAGCCGGCGCCAATGCACCGCTCTCGGCAGGCAATCTCGATGGACGCATAATGGATCGAGCCCTCAATCCAGCCTCCGCCGTGCAGGAGGAGATGCGCGGCGTGGGGTCCGGGCTCGAAAGGGTAGTAGAGCAGCAGCTCGATCTCTCCTCCTTCAACAGGCAGCGTAACGGCGCGGCGCTCCTTCACCTCGGGCCCCGGCTCGCAGACCTGGGCAACCAGCGCGCTGTGTCCGGCCTCGCTGGCGGCGCGAAAGGCGGCATAGTCGTCAATCTGCTCGGGGAAGGGCGGCAGGGTGGCAAGAAAGGGCGCCACAAATGGGTGGACGGGCATGGGGACGTCTCCTTGTGTGTATTAGCTCTGCTGCTCGGCCAGAGCAGGTGATGTAGAGTTCGTACCGACACTGACGTTCTTCCATTCCGAGTAGCGGTAGCACGCCGCCAGACCCCCGTTCTCCGTGGGCACCAGCGGCGGACGCTCGGTTCGGCAGATGTCGGCCACCCAGGGACAGCGGGGCGCAAACGGGCATCCCTGCTCGGGGTGGGTGCGGCTTGTGGCCGTAGCGCCGGGATTGGCGGCCTTCTGGCGCTTCTCTTCGGCGCGACGGCGGCGCTGCGCGGCGGGGTCGGCAATTGGCGCCGAAGCGACAAGCTCGCTGGTGTAGGGGTGGCATGGGTTCGCCGTCACGGCGCGCGCCGGGCCGGTCTCCATCACCTGGCCCAGGTAGAGCACAACCACCCGGTCGGAGATGTAGCGCACCACTTCGATGTCGTGAGAGATAAACAGGTAGCTGAGGTTGCGATCCTTCTGCAGTTCAGCAAGCAGATTCAGCACCTGCGCCTGCACCGAGAGGTCGAGTGCGCTCACGGCTTCATCGCAGATGACAAGCTGCGGGTCAACCATCAGCGCGCGGGCAATGGCAATGCGCTGCTTCTGACCACCCGAAAACTGCGAGGGATAGCGCCAGGCGGCATCGGCCGACAGCCCAACCCGCTCCAGCGCATCGGCCACGCGCCGGCGCAATTCAGCGTGGTCGCGTACGCCGTGCACCTCAAGCGGCTCCTCGAGCGAGCGCCCCACGGTGAGGAAGGGGTTGAGCGAGGAGTTGGGGTCCTGGAAGACGACTTGCAGCACGCGGCTTAGCTCGCGGCGGCCACCGGGCCCCACGCGTGTGATGTCGCGCCCGGCCAGGCGAACAGAGCCGCCGTGTACGGGAGCAAGCCCCAGCACTGCCTTGGCAACTGTTGACTTCCCCGAGCCGGACTCTCCAACGATACCCACGGTTTCGCCCGCAAACAGATCGAGACTCACCCGATCCGCCGCCCTCAGCACGGGGTCGCGCCGCTTGCGCCGATAGTGCACCTCAAGGTCGCGCACCTCCAACAGCGGGGAGGTATCGCCCGACACGGGGCGTCCGGCAACCTCCAAAGCAGTTGCGTGGCTCATGACGCCTCCACCTCGCGCAGGTTGCCGACACTCGTCAGAAGATCGCCGCTCTGTGCACCGACGGTCGCTGCGAAAACCTCATCAACACGAATGCATCGGCTGTAGCGCCCGAGGGCAGGCTCCAGCAGCGGAATTGGGCCGGCCGTGCATTCAGGCGCGCTGAACGTACAGCGCGGCGCAAAGCGGCACGCCTGCGGCCATGCACCAGGCGGCGGCACGCGGCCAGGAATCACCGGCAGCGGCTGCCCGGGCTGCGCGTGCACCGGGTTGGCACCCAGCAGCCCCAGCGTGTAGGGGTTGAGCGGCCGCTCGAACAGGGGAAAAATTCCGGCTTCCTCGAACACCTGCCCGGCGTAGAGGACGATGACGCGATCGCAGATGTCGGCCACAACGCCGAGGTTGTGCGTCACCAGCAGTACCGACATCCCAGTCTCCTGCTGGAGCGTGCGCAGCAGGCCCAGGATCTCCTTCTGCACGGTCACATCCAGCGCTGTCGTGGGTTCGTCGGCGATGAGCAGGCGGGGACGGCCGACGAGCGCCATGGAAATGGCCACACGCTGCGCCATACCGCCCGACAGTTCGTGCGGGTAGGCGTTCAGCACCCGCTCGGGCCGCGGCAGCTGCACCTGGCGAAGAAGTTCCAGACACCGTTCCTGAAGTTGGGCGCCTGTCACGCCGTCATGGATGCGCACGAGTTCGCCCAGCTGGCTGCCCACGGTGAAGACGGGGTCGAGGCTGGAGAGAGGCTCTTGCGAAATCAGCGCCAGCGCGCTGCCGCGCAGCCGATCAAACTCCGCGTCGTCAAGTCGGGTGATGTCGCGCCCCTCAAACCAGACTTCGCCGTTCACAATGCACCCGCCCGTGGCCAGCAGGCGCAGCACGGCGAGCGCCGTCATGCTCTTGCCGGCGCCGGACTCGCCCACCAGACCGACGGTCTCTTCCTTGTTGACATCGAAGCTGACCTTGTCGACGACAAGCGTGTCGCGCTCGCGGCCCGCGAAGGCCACCGAGAGGTTGCGCACCGAAAGCAGGGCACGTGCGTCTGGAGGCCTGGCGTCACCAGGACCGAGAGCAGGGATTGCGTCGGTCTTGGCAGGGGTTGCAGCCGAAGCCGGTTCCACCGCGCCGCTCAAGTCGGCGGTGGCGTCGCGCAGCGCGTTGCCAAGCAGCATCAGCGCAATCACCATCAGCGCAATCAGCCCGCCGGGTGGCACCAACAGCCACGGCTGTACACTCATCTGCTGGGCGGCCACAGCCACCATCTGTCCCCATTCGGGCTCGCCGGGATTCGAGGTCAGCCCCAGGTATCCCAGTGCGACGGCAAACAGCAGTGCATTGGCGGCAACGAACGAGGCCTGCACAATTGTCGTGCGCGTCACACCAGGCAGTATGTGGCGCACCATGATGCGCGCCTCGGAGACGCCGGCTACGCGCGCCGCCGAGACAAAGTCGGCCTCGCGCAGCGGAAGCGTAACGCTGCGCACCACACGCGCAAAGCCCGGCGCCACCAACAGACCAAAGGTAATCATCGCGGCGTGGACGTTGTGGGGGATGAGCGTAAGCACAACAAGCACGAGGATGATGGCCGGAATGGCCAGCAGCATATCGGTAACCCACGACACGCTGCGGTCGAACGCGCCGCCCAGGTATCCCGCCAGAATGCCGATGGGAACGGCGACCAGGATCGCGGTCAAGACCCCTTCAAGTACGCCCAGCAGCGCATTCGATCCGCCATACAAGAGCCGGCTCAGCACGTCGCGCCCCAGCTCATCACCACCCAGCAGGTGCTGCGCCGAAGGGCCGCTCAGCCGATTGGGCAGGTCGAGCGCGTCCGGCGGATAGGGTGCAATCACCGGCGCAAAGATCGACGCCAGCACCACTAGCAGCAGAAGGGCGCCAGCTACGAGCGCCATCGGTTGGCGCAGCAGCGCACGCGCCAGAGGCCAGCGGCGCGGGCTTGCGGCAGCGCCAGACGGACCAGGGATCGCGGGGACAGCAGCATTGGCGCTCATGAGACGCGAATCCTTGGGTTCAGCCAGGCATAGGCCAGGTCAACCACGATATTGACCACCACGACGATCACGGTAAAGTAGAGTACGATGCCCTGGATGATGGGCAGATCATGGCGCGACGTAGCCTGCACCGCCAGCCCACCAAGACCCGGCAGGGCGAAGACCGTTTCGGCGATCACCGTGCCGCCGAGCAGCCCGATGAAATTGAGCCCAACGACCGTAACGATAGGGATGGCGGCATTGCGGAGCGCGTGCCGGTAGATGAGCGAACGCCGGCCGACGCCACCAGCGCGCAACGTGCGCATGAAGGGCTTCTCGAGCACCTCGAGCATGGCGTTGCGCGTCTGCTGCGCCACCAGGCCAATCGCCGGCGCCGCCAGCACCACAATCGGCAGCAGGAGGCTGCGCAGCCAACCCCACAGCGAATCGGTCGGTTGCACGTAGCCGATGGCGGGCAGCCAGTGCAGGCCAATGGCAAAGATGGCTACCAGCACCAGAGCCACCCAGAAGTTGGGCAGGGCAAGCCCAAGCAGCGATATGGTATCCACCATGCGGGCGAGCACCCCACGGCGCATGGCGCTGGCAATCCCCAGCGCCACGCCGATGGTGGTGGACACGATCGTGGTGCCCACTACCAAGGAGACCGTGACGCCCAGCCGGCTGTTCAGCACGGAGACCACCGGCTCGTTGTTGAAGATGGAGACACCGAGGCTGCCGCGTGCGAGTGTGCCGAGCCACGTTGCGTACTGAACCGGCACGGGCTCCATCAACCCAAGCTGTTCGCGCAGGCGCGCATAGTCTTCGGGCGGGCGGTTCTGCCCGAGGATGACGACGGCGGGATCGCCCGGCGTCAGCGAGACAAGGAAGAAGGTCAGCGCCGTGACAAAGAAGAGCAGCGGCAGCGATATCAAAAGTCGAGAACCCAGCACCCTGAGCATCGGAACCTCCCGTTGGGGCAAACCGAGCCGAAACGTCAGGCCCGCCGCGGACTCCAATCCGCGGCGGGCCTTGCTTTCCTACTGAGGGGGCTGAACCTCAACGATGTTGATCACGGGTTGAACTCCCGTCGTTTCGGGCACGAAGACCTTGGTGGGATCGTACAGGTAGTTCAACTTGCCGCTGTACACGGGAACAAACCAGGCGTTCTCTGTCATGTAGGCGTTGATCTGCTGGGCAATGGGGCCTACGTCGGCCGGGTCGGTGGTGCGCAGCTGCTCGACCAGCGCCTCGAGCTCTGGCACGTCGGTTGAATCCGGGTTCCAGGCAGCGCCCGGGCGGAAACAGCAGTTCCAGGCCAGCAGTGAGGGGTTGGTTGCACCCAGGCCCGCTACTGTAACACCGTACTCGCCAGAGAGGAGCCCGCCGAAGAATTCGGCTGCCGACGTCTTGTTCTCAAGGGTTGCATTGACGCCGACCGCCTGCCAGTAGCTGGCGACCGCCTGGGCCAGTGTGTCCAGTCCCAGAATGGGGGCTGACAGGATCGTGACGTCAAACCCGTCGCCGTACCCAGCCTCTTCAAGCAGGGCCTGCGCCTTCTCCACGTCGTAGGTATAGTAGTCATCGTAGACCGGGTCATGGCCGTCCGACCCTTCGATAAACTGCGTCGAGGTCGGGCCGCCGCCGGTACTGCCCAAGGCTTCGGCCAAGGCAGCACGGTCAATGGCATAGTTCAGTGCCTGGCGCACGCGGACGTCGGCCAACGCCGGAACGATGGCGCCACTCTTGTCAAGGAAGTCGAGGCCAAACACGTTCTGCGGCACACCCACATGCGCCAGCCCGGCGGCCACAGCCGTCTCAATCAGGGTGGGGTCGGCAGGCGCAAGCACTTGGGCCTGGCCGGCGCGCAGTGCATCCAAACCGGCCTGTGGGCTGGCGACAACCTTGAGAATGACCTTGTCCCAATGGATGGCCGAAGGATTCCAGTAGTACGGGTTCGGCACATAGGTGTAGGTGTCACCGGTGACCGTATTCTCGGTGTCGAGCATGTAGGGGCCGGCGCCGCAGGTTGTTGTGTTCAGAAGCGTCGGATCGGCGACGGCAGCCGGGCAGGGAATCACACCCGAGAGCCACGTGCGGCTCAGGAAGAGGGGGATGAGCGGGTTGGGCTGGGCAAGGTTCAGGCGCAGCGAGAGCGGGCCAGTGACTTCGACAGACTCGATGCCCAGGTTGGCGGCCACCACCGACTGGTTCTCGCGCTGCAGGTCGAACCACCCCTTGACGACGTTGGCGTCCAGCGCCGAACCATCGCTGAATTTCACATCCGGGCGCAGTTCCATGGTAAAGGTGGAGTAGTCATCACCTTCCCATTCCCACGATGTGGCCAGCAGCGGCTTGTATTGGCCATCGAAGTCGAAGTGGACAAGGGAATCGTACGCCAGACCGAAGAAGTACTCGTTAGAAGCTTCGCCCGGCGATGGGTCGAGCGAGGCGGGGGCGGAGACCACAGCCACGGTGACGGTGCCGCCGCGGCCTGCCTCGCCGGTGGGCGCTTCGGCTTCGCTGGCTGCGGCTTCTGCAGGGGCTTCGGTGGTGTCGGCGGACTCCGGGGCGGCGGCCGGCTGCGCGGCGCAGGCGGCGAGCAAGAGGACGAGAACGAGAGAGAACAGGACCTGCCAGTAGCTTCGGTGTCGCATGGGTGGATTCTCCAGATATGGAACGCGCATCGAACGGCATGGACAAGAGAGTCGAGAAGGCAGAAGTCGCTCTGCGGACAATGAGTGTGGATTCGTGTACCAAGTCAAGTGGGTGGCGGTTCCTTTCCCTGCACCAACTTGGCTGGCGCATATGCCGGCTGGCCGTCGCGCCGTACAAGGTTCGACAGCGCGATGGAAACTCTTCCACTATCGGCGAAAAAAAACTACGCCGTCTCGCGTGGCACGATTGCAAGGGGAACGTCAATCCGCTGTGGCGGTGCTGCACTGTCGGCAATCTGCGCCAGCAGCAGGTCCACGGCAAGCCGGCCCAGTTGATTCAGCTGCGTGTCGATCGTGGTCAAGCCCACAAACTCGGCCATCTCGATGTTGTCACATCCCATCACCGCAAGCTCACCCGGCAGCGATCGGCCCAGCTCTCGGGCTGCACTCAGCACACCGATGGCCTCAGTGTCGCTTGCTGCGAAGATTGCCGTTGGCGGTTCGGGCAAGGTGAGCATGCGGCGGGCATGGTCGCGCGCGTGCTCCATGCCAAAGGGGCCGCGTCCCACATAGACATCCGGGAGCTTGATGCCGGCTTTGGCAAGCGTCTGCCGGAACCCATGAAGCTTCGCTCGGGCCGAGTCGCGCAGGTGAGCCGGCACGCCCTTGTCTCCCACAAAGCCCAGGCGTGTGTGGCCGCGCGCCAGCAGGTAATCAGCAGCCATACGCCCGATGCTGGCAATCGGCCCCACCGCCACACTGCTGAACGTGTCGAGAAAGGGGGCATCGGTATCCGTCAGCTGGACGAGGGGAACCCTGCGCTTGACGAGGCGCCGCACGCCGGGTTCGGGCAGTGGATAGTGCAGCGTAATCAGCCCATCGACAACCGACGACAGCACAATGTTCGTCAGTAGCGCGTCGCGCTGGGCCACAGTTGTGGCGTCATAGATCACCAGTTCGTATGGTTGGTCGACGAGGGCGCCGCGAATTCCGTTCAGCATGTCGACAAACGACGCCGAGGTGAGAAACGGCGTGAGGATGCCGATGCGCCCGAGCAGCTTGCGGGCGCGTGTGCGCGCCTCGAATTTGGGCATGAAGCCCAGATCTTCGATCGCAGCGAGTACACGGTCGCGCGTCTGCGGCGCCACCTGATCGGGAGAGTTGAGCACGCGCGATACGGTCGCAATGCCTACCTTCGCGCGCTCAGATACGTCGTAGATCGTAACGTTGCCCATACAGGTCTAGACGGAGCAAATGCAGAGAAAGCACTCCATGACGATGGAAGTGTTTTCATTGTACAGGAGGCGACAAGTGTTGTCAAGCCCAATGATTGGGGACTTGAGTACCAAGCGGCAGCTTCCACTCGGCATCGGCCATTGAATCGAAGTACTGTCCGAAGCTGGCCTCGATGTCGGCGTGTACCTCGCGCAGGTGGGCCGGGTCGTAGCCCTTGGTTTCCAGCTCTGCTGCTTGCGCTTCGTAGTCGGGTGCGTCGCGATGCATTGCCTGCTCTTCCTTTCGCCTGAGTCACTGGGTCAATGCCTGCGCAACTGGCACGGCAAGGCTCCCTGTAGCAGTGATATCGACAATCGTTCAATGTTCCGGAGCCACAACCCCTGTCGCGACTCTGGACTCAAAGCTTGGCTCTACCCTTGTCGCTACGGTCAATCTCCTATACTGCTTGCCGGCTGCCTTGGCGGCGCGCCTCGAAGTAGCTCCGCGCGCGCTGCAGATAGGCGGCGCGATCGGCCCAATCAAGGGTAGGGTCTGGCTTGCCATCAGACCCGATATAGGGCGGCTGCGGCGCGGTCAGCGCGGGGTAGTCGATCTCGGGCAGATGCTCGAACTTGTGCCGGTTGAGCCACTCGAGCGCCCAGTCGCGGCCGCGACACGGCACTCGGTCCACAACCACCGTGTTCCACTCCAAGAGAGCCTTGGTGGCCGGCACCGCCACTTGCTTGAGCAGGTGAATCGTCGCATCCTGGTTGCCCGGCGCATCAAGGATCGCCCAGGTGTCGGGCTTCGCACCCCGCACCCCGCAGTACCACCACGGGTCACACGCACGAATCAGGTTCTCTTCCAGCGCGCGCACCTTGCCGCTGCGCAGATCCGCGAGCCGTCGCCAGTTCTGCGCCTTGGGATTCCAGGCAAGAACCTTCTCGAAGACATTGCCTGTATGGCTGCGTCTGTGCGGCTCGAAATGCTGCGAGATGAGCGTGTAGGCGTGGTTGACGCTGCGCGCGGCGGCGGGAAGCGCCGGAATGCGGCACCGGCAGTCGGTCAGGCCCGCAGGCTTGCCCAGCGAGAGATCAAAGCGCAGGTCCTCTTCGAGAATGATGAAGACCGCGGCTTCGCGCGCGTCCGTCGAGTGGCGCGTCGTCAAGACGGACTCCGGCGCGTAGCGGTCGGCGACCGCGTCGCGTTCGCTGGCGTGCCGGAAGCGAATCTCGGCCGCCAGGATCGCGCCCACGGGCAGCAGAGTGTCGGCCGTTTGTTCGGTCAGAAGGGAGAGGTGAAAGCTGCTTTCGACGCTCTGCTCGGGCACCGAGAGGTCAACGGTGGCGCCGGGGGCCAGCGCAGGCAGCGGGCCGCCGTAGAAAAAGCGCAGCGCGCCGTTCTCGTCCACCCAGGCGGGGATGGTGACCATGCGGGCAGCTTGCGGATCGATCATGGGGGGACCTCCTTGTGTGCCGATGCGCTGAGCGTCAGGGTGCGCCGCCGGCGCGCGCCGGGTGGGCGCAGCGTGGGTCGGCGGGGGGCGGATCGAGGCGGGTGGCGTAGGCGATGCCCGTGCGCTCGGCCTCGGCCATGGCATCGTAAATCTCGAGGATGGCCTCTTTGGTGCGATAGGCGCCGTACTTCGCCACGTCCTTGCGCTTGACGATGGGGAAGGTCTCCATGATGTAGTCGACGTCGTCCCGTTCGATGCCGTAGAGGTGGAAGTAGGCGGCGTCGAGTTCGGCGCGCAGCCGGAAGCGGCGTTCATCGTCCCAGCGGAAGGGCGGGCCGGCATACCCGCACTCCTGCGCAAAGGCCTCCAGGTCCCACGCCGTGTAGGTCAGTTCGAGCACGCGGGGGAGGAGCCAATCAAGTATTGTATCGCCTGGCATTTTTACTGCGGCGTAGTTAAAGGCCCGCGGTGACAGGACAGGAAACTGTCTTATGTGATGGAAGTCAGTGTGTGCACCACCGATTTTGGGGCGTGCCGTATAGTCACATACGAATGAATTGAGGCAGCTAACGAGAATCCCTCGAGATGCTGCTACAAGGTCGGCTGCCTCTAGGAGCGGCAGACCGTCGCTTGCGGCAGAGCGTGGAATGATGCACGCAATGAGCGTTCGCGAATTCACTGCGCTAGCTATCCTGCGGTATGCGGGAGCCCATTGACAGATAGATTTGCTTCGATTCCCAGTGGTCGCTTCGAGCGGAACCCAGTACCTAGGCCTAGAATGGCAAGCAGGGTCGTCATGCTGTTGCGGCGACAGTTCAGGCAGTTTGCCCTGCTTAGCTTGCGCCTCGGTCTGTCCTTCGTACGTGCCGAACCGGTGGTCAAAGTGGTGAACCATCTTGCCCTCGTAGAGCGGCAGGTACTCTTTGCCGTGACGCACGAAGCGGTTACCGTTCAGCTGCCAACCCTCTGCTTCTAGTTGATCCCGCCGACGAAACAGGTGAGAGTCGTTACTCATGTCGATCATACGCCAGAATCTAACACCCCAAGGGTTGTCCACGGGCGGGCCTTCCTTGATCAGCACCGGCACGCGGCGGTAGATGCCCTTGGTCAGTTCGGCGTCGCGCCGGCTGCGGAAGATGGGGCAGGTACGCGTGTTGGGGTTGAGCAGCGCAACTTCGGCGGCGCCCAGACGGAAGTGACGGTCTTCCTCAGCCACTTGCTTCACCTGCCGCGCAAAGAAGACAAAGTCCGCCTCGCTTCGGACAGCCCCTTTCCCGGAGAGGGTTAGTAAGCAGAACTTCGTTGCGTGGTGTATCCCCTTGAAGATGAACTCCTCGTTTTCAAACCCGTAGAGGCTTACCAGCGTCCCCGTCTCCATCACGTCCTGGAAGAAGTACTTGGTGGTGTCGTCGGTGGCGATGCCCGTGGGCACGATGACGCCGGCGCGGCCCGTGGGCGCAAGCAGCTGGCGCGCCAGCTCGGCAAAGACGGCGTAGGTGTTGACGTCGCCCCGCCCGCAGAGGGGGTACTTGCCGCTGTTGCGGATCTGGTGGCTCTCACTCTCGGCGGCACGCAGGGCCTCTGCAAACTCGGCGAAGAGCGGCGGGTCCTCCTGCTTGAGCGCCTCGATCATCCGCTTGCGGGCGGCGGCGTTGGGGGCGGCGGCGATGTCGGGTGCGCGCTGGGCAAACCACTCCTTCTCCTGCAGTTTGATGCGCTCCCACGGCGGGTTGCTCAGCACCACGTCAAAGCCGCCCCCCGCGCCCTTCTCGTCCCCCGCAAAGACGTCGGGAAACTCCAGCGCCCAGTGGAAGAAGCGGTTGGCGCGCGCCACGTCCCGCATGCGGTCGAGCAGCGGGCGGTGGCGCGCCATCCACTCCTTCTCCTTCACCTTGCCCGCCGCCAGGTCGCGCAGCAGGGCGTGGGTGGGGCGGGGCATGGCATCGGGGTCACCGGGGGGCAGGGGCCAGAAGAACGCAGCCGTCCAGGCGTCGGCGGCCAGACGGCTGGCCACATAACCGGCGGCGCGGCGGTAATCGGCAAAGGCCTCCACCTTGGCGGCCACGTCGGCGGGCGACTCCTCGGGGCCCTGCGCGATGGCGCCCAGTTTCTCGCGCCGCCAGGCTTCGCGCCGCCCCTCGGCCTCCTCACCCACCTCAAGACCAAAGCCCAACTGCCCCTCGCGCTCCTTCTTGTTCATCCGCTTGAAGGCAGCGGCGATGGCCTTGTCGTCGCCCGTACGCGCGCTGAAGGCTGCGTCAGGGATGACGCTGCTGTCAAGGCCGGGCGTCACGCCGATCAGGCTGTTGCCCACCTGCACGTGCGCATCGAGGAAGGAGAGGGGTTTGCCCGGCTCCATGCTCTCCATCCAGAGCGCCACCTTGCAGAGCTCCACGGCCATGTCGTTGAGGTCCACCGCGTAGAGGCAGCGGCGCACCACGTCGCGCATGGCGTGGCGCCAGACGCTGGGGGTGGGCTCCTCCTCGCCGGCGCGAATCGCGGCCAGGTGGCCGGCCAGCCGCCGCCCGGCGCCAATCAGCATATGGCCTGAACCGGCGGCGTAATCGAGCACCTTGATGCTGAGGATCGCCTGCTCGCGCGCCGCCCGCTCCTTGCCGGCGCGCGCCAGCCTGTCGGCCACCACCGGCTCCAGCGCGCTGTCGAGCAGGCATTCCACCAGGCTGGTGGGGGTGTAGTGGCTGCCGGTGGTCTTGCGCTCCGAGCCGGCGCCCGACTCGAGGGCAAAGGTGCGCGCGTCCACATTGAGCGCGGGGTGCAGCTCGAGCAGGCTCTCGTAGACGCTGCCCAGCTCTTCGCTGTCCAGGTTACGGTAGTCCACCGGGCGGCGCACGCCGTTCTGCTGGGTAAGGGTGAGCGAGCGCAGGGCGGCCAGCAGGCTCTCGTTGGCCAGGTCGGCGGCGTCGAGGTCGGGCGTGGATTGGTCGGAGAAGAGGAAGGAGCCCAGGCCGGGCAGCCCCAGGGGCGCGTAGCCCTCGCGCAGGAGGGTAAAGAGCAGGCGGAGCTGGCGGTAGAGGTCTACATGGGGGCCGCCGCGCTGGGTGGCGGCGCGTGCGCGCAGGCGCTGCAGGCTGTAGAACTGCTGGTAGCGGGTGCGTGCGGCAGCGTCGGCCTCGGGCAGCAAAAGGAGGTCGCGGTCCTCGGCCACAAAGAGGAAGATAAGACGGTAGGTAAAGCGGCGCAGTTGGCGGTAGTACTCCTGGCGCGGCAGCTCGCCCGTCTGCAGCCGGCGGCGCAGTTCGCCGTTGGCGGGCGCCTTGAGGAAGCCCTGCCCCAGCGCGCCGATGGCGTCGGCCACGCCGTCGCGCAGCGCGTCGAGCGCGCGCGTGCCCTGCTCGGCGGCGCGCGTCTGCCACACGTCGAGCCAGCAGGGTTCGGCGTCGGGTTGGGCCTCGGCGGTCTCGCCCTCTGCGGCCTCTTCGTCGTCAAGGAGCGCGGCTTTGGACGGCTTGCTGCTCTCCTCCTTCACCGGCGCGGGGTTGCGCGGCTCAAAACGGCTCTGGTGGCAGAGCAGCCAGAGCAGCGCAAACTCGGCATAGCTCTCGCCGCCGAAAATGGCTTCGAGGTCGAACTCCACGAAGGCGGCGCGGCGCAGGGCGGCGTTGTCGTGCAGCAGCCGCAGCGCCAGCCCGTTGCTGATCAGGCCCCACTGGTGCCTGGGCGTGCGGTTCAGGTACTCCTGCATCAGGCTGTGGGGCGTGCGGCGCAGCGCCGTGCGCAGGCTGGCGTCGGCGCGCTTGTCCAGCTCCTGGCGGAAGGTGACCAGGTGGATGGGCACGAGCTCATTCCAGAGATGGCTGATGGGGTAGGTGTTGCCGTCGGGCAGGGCCAGGGGGCTGCGCAGGGCGGTGAGGCGGCCGTAGCCCAGCTCGTCGAAGAGGATGAGCAGCCACCGTTCGCGCGTGAGGGTGGTGCCTGCGTCGCTGTCGGCCAGCTCGGCGCGTGCACGCACAAAGGCCTGCCACACGCCCAGGCAGCGGCTCCACGAGCGGCTGATGACCTCGTTCAGCCGTTCGCTGGGCGCGAGGTGGTAATCAACGGGGTTGAGGCCGGGCAGCTCGCGGCCGTCGGCCACGCGCTGAAGCAAATCGGGCGGCAGCAGCCCGCCTTCGGTCTTGACGCAAGTGAAGATGGAGCGGGTGATGGTTTCCATGGTGGGGGTACCAACGTTGTGGGAGCTACAGCACAGGCATGGGCAGCAGCACGTAGATGCCGAGCACGTCGACGGGCAGCTGCGGGCGCACGTCGGTGCGGATGTTGGTGAGGCCGGCGTCGGCGCGCACGTCGCGGTGCGCGTAGAGCAGGTCCTGGGCGCGCTCGTCGGCGAACCCGGCCAGGTGGGGCGTCAGGTGGGGAAAGCCGTCCACCACCTGCTGCACAAAATCGGCGGCCTGCTGCGGATGCATGTTGCCGTGCGGCTGGGCCGCAAGCAGCGCCTCGGCCTCGGCGGGGGGCAGCCAGATTGCGCTTTCGGGCGCGCCCTCAAAGCCGAGCAAGAGCGCCTCTTCCGCAAGCAAGGTGTTCTCTGCGCCGCCGCGGCGGGTGTTGACGATGTGATGGCGAAGGCGCAGCAGGAGCAGCGTGGTGCGCGTCTTGACGGCACGCGTGCGCAGGACGCCGGCGCGGCGCGCGGCGCCCTCCAAGTGGGGGTCCAGCACGCTGCTCACCACCCAGGTGGCCAGCTCCTCGACGGCGGGGTGCATGCGCGTGAGGAGTTCGGCGCCGTCGGGCACGGGCAGCTCGAAGACCGCGTCCAGATTTGCCCGCAGCGCGCCGTTGTCGCGGAAGATCTCGCGCAAGGCAGGGGCGGCGGGCAGATTGAGGCGCACAACGCGCCCCTGCGCGCTCGCTGAACCGCCGTGCAACTCCACGGCGCAGCGCACAAACCGCTCCACATCCACGCCCGTGCCAATCGCGGCGCTGGTTGCCTTCCACTCGGCTTCCACCGTCTCCACCTTGATGGACTGCTGCGCAAAGACGGTGCGCGAGCGGCGCTCCTTGCTGCTCGCATCCTCCCACTCCTTGTGCAGGTCCTCGTAGAGCTCGCTCGCAAAGCTCTCGTCGAGGTCGAAGAAGGACTTCTGGGAGCCGCCGGCCGCACGCCCGCGCAGAATGACGCCCTGCATCAGCGCCTGGACCACGTCGTTGGTCTTGCCGGGCACAGGCACCGAAATGCCGAGCGAGTTGCGGATGCTCTTGTGCTTGCGCAGAAGCACCTCGAGCACCACGCCGTCGATCTGGTTGTCGGCGCCAAAGAAGGTGATCGTGCGCACCGCAGGCGTCTTCTGCCCATAGCGGTCTACACGTCCCTCGCGCTGCTCGTGGCGCGTGGGATTCCAGGAGAGGTCGTAGTGAAGCACGGCGTCAAAGTGCTCCTGAAGATTGACGCCCTCGCTCAGGCAGTCGGTGGCCACAAGGACGCGCTTCTCCTTGGCCCCCAGCTCGATTACGCGCTGCTCACGCTCAACGGGGGGCAGCGTGCCGGTGACGGCCTGCACGGCCACCGTGCGGGGCAAGGCCGCACGTAGCTGTTCGGCCAGGTACTCGGCGGTGGCGATGAAGCGGCAGAAGACAATGGGATTGTAGCCGTCGTTGAGCAGGCTGCGGATGAGCGTGATGGCCTTCTTCAACTTGGTGTCAAACTCGGGCCCGCGCAGCTTCTCAGCACGGCGCGCCATGGTCAGCAGCTGCTCGCGTTCGCTGCCGCCGGCGCCCTCCTCCCCCTCATCGAGTGAGCCGGGGATCAAGTCGGGGTACTCTTCCGCATCGGCGTCGTCCAGATCGAGCACAGTGCGTTCGCCCACTCGATCGACCGCCGCCTCATCGCCGGCCTCCACGGTCAGGGAGCGGGCGCGCAACGTGGCGGCGGCGGCGGCAGGGCTGCTGGCCAGGCTGCGGAGCAGAGCGAGCACCGACCACCAGCGCACGCGCTGCTGGCGCTTGCCGATGGTCTTGTCTTGCACTCGCTCGCGCGCGTAGTTCAGCGCGGTCTGGAAGAGGCTGCGATAGTCGTCGCCCAGCGCGTAGCTCTCCTCCTTTTCCTCGCGCAAAGGAAAGGGGGTTGCGGCGCGCATGTACTCACGGATGTCGGCGCGTCGGCGCTGCACCAGGTGGAGCGCGAGGGCGCGCCGTTCCTTTTCGTGCGTTGCGCCGCTCAGGTCGGCCGGCAGGTCGGCAAACTCGCGCTTGAGCAATCCCAGCAGCGACCGGAAGGCGGTTTCGTCGCCGCTGTGGGGTGTGGCTGTGACGAGCACCAAGTGGCGGGTGGCATCCTGTGCCAGACGCGCGACCAGCTGATGGCGCTGGTGCTTGCTGCGGTTGCCCTCCGCCGAGTAGGCAACCGTGTGCGCCTCGTCGACGATGACGAACTCGGGGCAGCGGTTGGTGAACTCGCTGCGGTAGCGGTCTGACTTGATGAAGTCGGTGCTGACAACAACGAACGGGTGCAGGTCAAAGAGCGATTGATTGGCGCCCAGGTTGCGTTCGAGGCGGGCGATGGTGCTGGGCAGCACCAGTTCGGCCTCGATGTGAAACTTGTCGCTGAGCTCCTTCTGCCACTGCTCGGCCAAGTGCGGTGGACAGAGGACAGCCAGGCGCTGGATCTCGCCGCGGTCCATCAGTTCCTTGGCAATCAGGCACGCCTCGACGGTCTTGCCGATGCCCACGTCGTCGGCGATAAGCAGGCGTACCGGATTGAGCTTGAGCGCCATCAGCAGCGGCACTAGCTGGTAGGGCCGCGGCTCGACGCTCATGCGCCCAAAGGAACGGAAGGGTCCCGCACCGGCGCGAAAGGAGAGGCGCACGGCGTCCCGCAGCAACTGGCAGGACTGGAAGTCGCCCATGTCGGAAGGGGCGGTGGATGGCAGGTCGAAGGTGGCTGGCGTGACGTCGTCGCATTCCAGCGGCAGGTAGATGCCGGCGGTCTCGCGGTCGGCGCCGCCAAGCGGCCGCAGGACGAGCAGGTCGTCGCTGGATTCGGGCAGGACAACCCATTCGCGCCCGCGCGTGCGGACAAGTGAGCCAATGGTGAAGGTTGAGGCGGCTTGCGGCATGGCTTGCTCTAGAGGATCTCTCCGAAGATGTATTGGTAGTGCTGGACAACATCGCGCCACGTGGACTTGCGGTCGAACCGGAAGCGAACAGGCATCATGCCCGCATTCTTGAGCCGCCGGTCGTTCTCCTGGTCCTTGGCTGCGATAGGCGGGCTGTCGTGCACGGGGCCATCGACGAAGACGATAGCGCCCTCGCTGGCATAGACAAAGTCGGCGCTGAGGCCGAACTCCTCGAGATGCACTTGTGCCTTGTCTGGAAGGCGCAAATTGTGCTTCTCCAGGAAATCAAGCCATTCGCGCTCCAGCTCGGTCTCACAGTGCTTCTTGAGCCGAGCGAGGTGGTCGGCGCGTGACTCTGCCACGGGGCTGGCTGCCGTAGTGGCACGGGCCAAGGCAAGCAAAACGTCCTTGATCTTCTGCCGGTCGAGCAGACGGTGGTCGGGCTGGTTGGTGTAACTCATCAGGCAGTCGTAGCAGGCGGCTTCGCAGTCCTCGGTCGACCGTTCGGCGCGGTGCAGGTTGTCTCCGGAATCTGGGTCGAAGTGACAGAGGCGCAGCGCCTCGCGAGCGACCTCGCGCATGGCGCCGGCATCGTCAATCAACTGCCGAAGTACACCTGCGCCACCCTCGGCCGCCTCGTAGAGCAGGATCAGGCGGCGGCTTTCAGCGTCTGGTAATGGTTCCGCCGCAAGCTCCGAATCTTCGACATTGTAGAGGACCTGGGTCGCGTTCTTGAGCGCCGGCTGCAATGACGCCATCTGCTCTTTGGACAGCTGCAAAGCAGGTTCGATGAGCAGGCAGTTGCGGCGGTCTTCGACGTAGGGTATGACGCGCTGCTTGCGCGGGCCCAGGTCATCCTCTGGATCGTCGCTCACTTCGTCTTCGCTCTTGGCCCACAAGCCGCGCTCGACATCCAGTACAAATCCAAGCGGCGAGCCGGGCTTGCGCCTCCGCCACCCCAGATTGATGCGCCAGATCGTGGCCGCGTGGCCGTACGTCAGTTTGAACAGCGGCGTGCCATCGGCGGCGTTGACCGACGCCACGCGCGTGGTGTTCCGCTCGCTTCCCGACTCCAGGCGTACACCGGTCACGATCTCGTAGCCCATGCGCGTTCGCTCCTCTTCATCCGAGGTGATGCGGTCGCGTCGTTGTGCGCTCACGTTCTGCATGCGCATCAAAGGCTGCAGGGTATGGTCGAGTTGGACGCCACACCGCTCGCAAACGTTCGGATTCGCTTTCTCGCTGATAATCGGGTGGAGGTGGCCGCAGTCGGGACATAGCTTGGCCGAGGTGGTGGTGAGCCCCTTCTCGCCGCGTACATCTGAGGGAATGATGACCTTGTTGACGATGTAGCGAGCGCCTTCGTGGTAGATAATGCTGCGCGGGCCGAACTCGGAGATGGCGAGGAAACGTGGACGGCTCAGGTACTCGTCGCGTCCTTGAGCGTCCCTGCGCCGCCCAGGCAGGAATGCCGAAAGCGGCAGGCGCGGAAACGAGTAACCAGGCAAGAATCCTTCGCTGGCGAAGTAGCGGTACGGGTAGAAATCGCTCTGGGAAAGCTTCTCGTCGGACAGCAGGAGCCTCAGTTGAGATTCGGCTTCATCACGAAGCGTCTTGGCGGTCTTCTTGTCAGACGAACTGCGCGAGGCATCGCCGATGATCGCGTGCTGAATCGCGCGCTGGGCCATTGCCGCCCGATAAAGCTCGCGCCATCGGTCACAAGCGCGATCGAACTCCTGGTCCGCCGTTGCCACCACGTTGTCGACCCAATCGTCGTGGTACCAACCGGCCGTCCGCAGTTCGGAGTCCAGTGGTGCGAGAATGGCCTTTGCTCGTGTCCTAGCGCGTGCCTTGGCGCCGGCGTCTGCTAGAGAGGCTCCGACGTGCGGTTGCAGCTCAAGGCTCGGCTCATCACCGCCCACATCCAAGAGATCCTTCAACGAGCTGTGCAGATCCTGGCTAGTCTCTCGCAACCAGACGGCGTGAACATGAGCCCGAACGAGATCCTCGTTTGCCAAGTCAAGTCGAGGCGGAGTCACCGCGCCTGCCACCATTCGTGAGGGATGGCGGAAGAAATACTGGTCGTGCGCGCTGCCCGTCGAACAATATGTTGTGACAAGTGCCGGCTGACCACTACGCCCAGCACGACCACTACGCTGGGCGTAGTTGGCTGGCGTTGGCGGGACGTTGCGCAGCTGGACCGCGTTGAGCTGCGCAATGTCCACTCCAAGCTCCATGGTCGGCGAGCAATAGAGAATCGGCAGCTTTGCAGTGCGGAAGTCGTTCTCGCGCTCGATGCGCTTGTCAGCGGGCACTTGTGCGGTGTGCTCTCGTGCCGAGATCGTCACGTACTCTCCGGTCGGCTCACCGTAGAACCGCTTGAAGTAAGGATTGACGCGGGCACCTGCACGCGAGGCGCGCGGTTGCCGAATCTCGTCACGGAGCGACTCCGTGCCGTCTCCGGCGCACCAAAGGAAGGATGCGGCCTGCGCCTGGTAGCCGTTGGCACCTGACTCGCCTTTTGCCTCGTCAACGAGTTCCACCAGGCCTGCCACTCGAAGCACCTCAAAGAGCTGGCCGATGATGATGGTGGTTTCATCGAGGCCAAGTTTCGCGCCGTACTCAGGGAAGGTAGCCGGACGCCGCAGGTGCATGCCAAAGCCACCTCGCCCAGAAACAAAGATCGCGTCTCTGGCATCTCCCCTTGAGGCACGCGGATACGCAACATAGCTATGCACCATCGTTTCCGACTCATCGATTGTCCACGGCTCTCGAAGCCGCTGACGGCTGAGGATGCGCAGCGTCTCCTGCTGTGTCGGATCAAGGACGTCTACCTTGATTGCGAGTTCACGGCGGAGATAGTCGAGCAGAACCTTGCAGACCTTCTGACGGACGACTGGCGCAGCATCGGCGATGGCTGGATTGAAACGGCTCCACTCCTCCTGAGTCGAGCAGAGATCATTCAGCGACTCGTAATCGAGCCGCAATAGTCCCGTCTGCTCCAGGTTTGGAGATGTGACACGCCAGCCACGTTTCTGGTCCTGGTAGATGCGATAGGCAAGAACGGAGCGTAACGCACGGTCTGTGTCCTGCCGTCCGGCGAACTTCACCGCAGGGTCACTGGCGTAGTGATCCAGCGGCAGGGCGAGGGACTCAAATACACGCTGGGCAAGGTCTTCATGGCGAATGCCGGCAGGGCCGGCCTTGCATACCGCCTGGTACAGCGCCATACGCAGCATGCCCACTTCCATGAAGTCATTCAGATGGCCTGCTTGCAGCGATGCGTCCTGACGGTTGTCTGTGAAGCTCAGCACCTTGCGGGCAATGGGCTGCAGATTGCTACTACGGATGGCACGAAGGGTGGCGACACTGAGGACCGTTGTGGCGGTGCTGCGACCTTCCGATGAAAGCGAGGCCAGCTTGCCATAATCGGATCCCTGTCTGCCGGCATAGGTCACTCCGCAGTGCAGGCAGAAACTGATCGGCGCCTTGATGAAATGGTATCGGCGCCCATCAGGACGCTCGAACCCTGCAGAGCTAACAACGACGGCTTTGGGCAGGCGCTGGCGATAACTCTTCTTGATCTTGCGCTCGCCTCCATCTACTTCTACCCAGTCCTCTGGGAGAGCATCCACGAGTGCTTGATCGTCATCGGACCATGGTTCGACTGCGTCCTCGTACAGAAAGCCAGATTCGGCGTCGGCCAGCTTACCAATATCGAGCAGGGCACGTGGTACGTAGCTGACGTCACCAGCAGATCCATTCACGAGCCTGGACACGACGTAATACTCATGCCCACAGTCACGGCAGAAGGCAAGGGGCAGCAACACCTGGTCTCGCGATCCTGGAACGAACTGCTGGCCAAATGTCGTGATGTACCGTTCCTGCGATTCTTCCAGAGACGCATAGACCGCGTCACCGCGACTGATGAACTGGTGCAGCCGAAAGGCGAAGCCAGGGAACTGCGTACCCGGCTGCGAGATCAAGTAGCCCGCCATCAGTGTTTGCTCAATGGCATGACCGCATTCTTCGATGGACAGGCCGGTACGTTGCGCAAGTCTCTCGGCAGCGCCTCCGGGACCCTCGATACTTGTCGGGGTGGCGCGGCGTAAGCGCCCGCTCTCGGGTTCGGCCTCAAGACCAATCGTGCTCTCAATCCAGGAAGTGAGCGAATCGGAACGAAACTCGGCGAAGTCCGAGAAGTGATCGGAGGCCTGCTTCTGAACACGATCGCGCAGGGCAAGGTCAGGACTTTCCGCCGCCGAGGGAGCATTGACTGTGATTCTCCGAAGGGTCTCGCCAATTACACGTTCTGGCTTAACTGGAACGCCGAAGAGCGTTGTGGCGACGCGGGCAATCACATGCTGCTGCTCCGTGAACGTGCCCTCGCCGGCCAGTGTCGCTGAGGTCCCCACGCACTGAATCGCCTGGTCTGAGCAAAGATCCCGGATGCGACGGACAAGCATGGCGACGTCTGCGCCTTGGCGTCCCCTGTATGTGTGCAGTTCATCGAGAACAAGGAAGCGCAGGCTCTTTTGCAGGGCCGTAACAATTGGCCGCTCTCGCGGGCGGGTCAGGAGCAACTCGGCCATGACATAGTTGGTGAGAAGGATGTCCGGCGGGTTGTCAAGGATAGCCTTGCGCTGGTCGTCACTTTCCTGCCCGGTGTACCTGCGAAAGCTTACGGGTGGACTTCCTTCGAAGCCTGTTTCGAGGAACTTCGCCAGCTCTTCTTGCTGACTGTTGGCCAGCGCGTTCATCGGGTAGATGATAAGCGCCCGTGTTCCTTTTCCGCTGCCGTGGCGGAGGACATAGTCGACAATGGGGATGATGTAGGAGAGGCTCTTGCCTGAGCCAGTGCCCGTCGTCATCACATACGAGTCGCCTGCCGCCGCTGCCTCGATGGCCTCGCGCTGGTGACGATACAACGAGATAGGTTCGGATTCCTTGCCGGGACCCTTGAGCGCGAAGATCTGCTCTAGCTGAGGATCAAGCAGACGCTCTTGAACCAGATCGTGAATCGAACCGCCAGGTGCGAACCCGGGGTTCAGCTGCAGAAGTGGCTCGGGCCAAAGCAACCCGTCCCTGAGCTCCCTTTCCACATGCGAATTGATACGCTCGTCGCGAATGTGGATGAAACTCCTAACGTAGTCGCCATAGTCCTGAATGACCTGTTGGCGGAGGCCAAACACGTCCATGGATGTCTCCCATCGGGGATTGGGTGTAGGCTCGATTGCCCAACGAAATGGCGGTTCTCAACGTGGTGCGAGGCACAGCGAGGACAAAAGGTGAACCAGCGAATATGCGGTAATCGTGCCACACGTCAGCTAAGGATTCAAGGAAGGCGTATGGCAGGTCCTTGGTGACTATCAGAGCGCCGCCGTGTATCGAGACGCGCACGTTGCATGCTGAATATCAGCCACATTAGGACGCTTCTTGAGATCCAAGACATCACTTGAGCATCGAGAACACTCGTGCTACACTCGGGGCAGCGCAGACTGACTCAGGGAGGACAGCTATGTCGCCTGTTGTCGATGCAATGGTCATGGACCTTGCAGGGAAACTCGTCCAGCTGATGGCCAGCGGCGAGAACTGGCAGATTGCGCTGCATGGCGGGCGTGGGGGGCGACGTGCTGATGGAAGTGAAGCGCACTCGCAAGCTACTGCCGACGCAGCACAACCAGCTGCAGAGCCCGCAGTGAGTTTGGGCTAATGGTTGGCAGACAACCGCATACTGTTAGGCTCTTGAGTGGGCGCCGTTAACGAGACGGCGCCTGCTCTGTTTGGTGAGCCGGTGAATAGGAAGCCGATGCCATCGCAAGCCGCCTGTCCCAGCGGCAAGTAGGACCGCCCAGGCCTCGTCCGCCTTGGCGTCTGCTGCCTGCTGCGGGCCTGCGAGCCAGAGGTCCGACACCGCCTGCGCGTGCAGCCGATGCCGCGCGAGGTGGTGCAGCTGCTCTTTCTGCCCGACGAGGTGGTCAAGCTGCATGCCGTGCTCGAGGCGCTGGGCAAGGGGGAAGGGGTGCGCTATGCGGCGCGTATGGCCGACTTCGAGTCGTTCTTCGAGGCGCTGCTCAAGTGCAAGGAAGCGGAGGGGATCGTGAACAGCGCGACGGCGGTGCTGCGGATGGTGGAGATTGTCGAGGGGTACCTGGCGGAGAAGGCCAACTTTCAGGGAGCGTCGGGCCCAGAACACTGACCGGGAGGGGCTGATGGAGATTAACAAATAGACCGTACGTTTGGTGGTGGAGCGGGCAAGAGACCGACAGCGTGCAGCAGAGCGAGTGAGCCGGACTGGAAGGCGTCGAGATAGTCGGCAATTGCTGTGCGCAGG